>Ga0209157_1000024_pt1 | contig 132935 bp, 114 predicted proteins | sample GraSoiAngelo_135_FD_185892 | JGI IMG/M metagenome (GOLD analysis project Ga0209157, IMG submission 185892) | Grasslands soil microbial communities from the Angelo Coastal Reserve, California, USA - 14_0929_05_40cm (SPAdes) (version 2) | ecosystem: Environmental > Terrestrial > Soil >... | reverse complement strand
AGTCGCTGACGTAGAGACGAGTGGAGTCCGCGACCACCGTATACGGCCGGTGGCCGACCGCCACGGTGCCGCGGCGCTGGAGCGTGGCGGCGTCGAGCAGGTACACGGAGTCGCTCAAGTTGCCGACGACCGCGACGAGTCCCTGACGCCGCAGCAGCGCGATGCCGGCCGGGAACAGCTCCGCGCCCGAGTCCGCGAGCGCTACGCTGTCCGTCGCCCACGCCGCCCCGCCCTGCCACACGAACCGGTACACACGGTTCGTGGCCCCCCCGCTCGCCCACACCGTGTCGCGCCAACCGCCGCCCGCGCGCGCCAGCCCGAGCCACGCGGCCGGGAGCCTCGTCCGCCACACGACCTGCGCGCTGACGGGATCGATCCGCATCAGGCCGTTCTCCCCGTAGCCGTTGTTCGTGACGAGCACGGACCCGTCGGACAGCGTGAGGAGGTTGAGCGGCAGCGTGCCGACCGTCACCTGACGCCCGGCGGGCCGGATGCGCCAGCCCGACGCGAGCTGCGTCGTGCCGTCACGCAGCGGTCCGGGGACGAGGCGGGTGGCGAGGAGCGCGGCGCCCGCGAGCGCCGGCAGCAGGAGCAGGAGGCGTTTGAACATGGCGGGAATATCGCCGCTCGCGCGAGTAGCGTCAGCCCCTTAGGCTTAGCCGCGCGATGACCGGACTCATCTTTCATTTGATTCCCCACACGCACTGGGACCGCGAGTGGTATCTGCCGGCGGCCGCGTTTCAGGCGCGCCTCGTCGCAGTGGTGGATGAGCTGCTCGAGCGCCTGCACGCCGACCCCGGCTACCGCAGCTTCCTGCTCGACGGCCAGACCGTGCTGCTCGAGGACTACCTGCGAGCCCGGCCCGAGCGCGAGAGCGACGTGCGCGCGCTCGTGAAGACGGGCCGGTTGCAGGTGGGTCCGTGGTACGTGCTCGCCGACGAGCAGATCCCGTCTGGCGAAGCGCTGGTGCGCAATCTGCTGCTGGGCGCGGCCGACGCGGAGCGGTGGGGCGGAAGACTCGACGTGCTCTACTCGCCCGATGCGTTCGGTCACCCGGCGGCGTGGCCTACGCTGGCGCGCGAGTTCGGGATCCGCTACGGCGTCGTGTGGCGCGGCCTGGGCGGCGAGCCGGGGCAAGAGCGGGACCTGTACCACTGGCACGGCCTCGATCGCAAGGACGTGCTGCTGTGGCATCTACCGCCCGCCGGCTACGAGATCGGCGCCGCGTTGCGCGCCGCGGCGGACGGGCTGTTCGCGGCCTGGGCCCCGGTGCGCGGCGCGCTGGTCGGCCGCGCCGGCGGCAAGCACATCCCCGTGTTCATCGGCGCCGACCATCACGCGGCGTATCCCGACGTGTCGCGCTTGCGCGACCTGCTGGCCGAGCTGGAGCCGCAGAGCGCGTTTCGCGTGTCGCGGCTCGACGAGTTCTTTCAGGCCGCCGCCGAGGGCGCGAAACCCGCCGAGCTGCAGGGCGAGCTACGCTGGTCGTACCGGTACGCGTGGACGCTGCAGGGCGTACACGCGACCCGTGCCCCGCTGAAGCGCCGCTATTCGGCGGCCGAGCTGCTGCTCGAGCGCTGCGCCGAGCCGCTCGCCGCCCTGGCCCGGCGCAACGGCGGCCGCGACCGCCGGCCGCTGCTCGAGCTGGCCTGGCGGACGCTCGCGCAGTGCCAGTTCCACGACACGCTGGCGGGGTGCGCCAGCGACGACGTGGCGCGGGCGATGGCGGCGCGGCTCGCGGAGGTGGAAGCGCTGGGGGCGGAGCTGGTGCGGGGCAGCGTGCACGAGCTGGTGCGCCACGATCCCGACGTCGCGCGCGAGCGCGCCGCCGACGTGCGGCCTGCGCTCGTGCTGTGGAACCCCGCGGCGCGGCCGCGGGGGGGGATCGTCGTGGTGGACATCACCGTGTTCCGGCGCGACATCCTCGTCGGCCCAAGCTCGGCCGGTCGGACGGTGCGCGTCGGCGAGGGGTATCGGCCGATCTCGCTGGTCGGCCCCGACGGACGCACCGTCGCCGTCCAGCTGCTCGACCGGCGGACCGCCACCGAGCGCCTCGACGCGATGCGGCACTATCCGGACTGCGACGAAGTGGACCAGTTGCGCGTGGCGTTTCGCGCGCCGACGGTGCCCGGGCTGGGAGTGAGGGTCGCCGGGCTGGCGCTCGCCGAGTCGTCCCGCAGGCCGGCGGGCGAGGGCGCTGCGGTGCAGGGTCGCTCGCTCGTGAATCACTGGATCGAGGTCGCGCTCGAGCCCCCGGGGTCGCTCGCCTTGCACGACCGCCGGACGGGCGAGCGCTTCCACGACGTGCTGCGGCTGGAGGACGGCGGCGACGCGGGCGACACGTACACGTATTGTCCTCCCGCCGGCGACCGGACGGTGCGCGTCGCGGGACCGATCACGGTGCGCCGCCTGGCGGCTGGGCCGCTCGTCGCGGCGCTCGAAGCGCGGTACGCGATTGGGCGACGGGTCGCGGTGCGGCTCGTGGTGATGCTGCACGCCGACAGTCCCATCGTGCGCTGCATCCTCGAGATCGAGAACTCGGCCCCGTGGCACCGGTTGCGCGCGCGCACGCCCACGGGGCTGGGCGGAGCCGCCGCCGTGGCGGGGACGGCGTTCGGCAACATCGCCCGCGCGCCGCTCTCGAGCCAGGCGGCCGGCTATGCGCTCGAGACCCCCGTCGCCACGGCGCCGGCGCACCGCTTCGTCGCGGCGGCCATGGGACGGCGCGGGCTCGCGCTGCTCGCGCCAGGATTCTTCGAGTACGAATGGACGGCGGCGGGCGACCTCGTCGTGACGCTGTTGCGCGCCGTGGGTGAGCTGTCGCGCGGCGATCTCGGCACGCGGCCGGGGCACGCGGGCTGGCCCATCGCGACGCCACTGGCGCAATGCCTCGGCACGAGCCGGGTCGAGCTCGCGATCGTGCCCGTGTCGCAGGCGGAGCTGGAGCGGGGAGACGCGGTCGCGGCCCTGTGGGAGGACGTGTTTCTGCCCGTGCGGGGCTTCTGGCTGCGCGACGCGCTCGACCTCACGCCCGCCCCGGTGGACGTGGTGCTCGAGGGCGCGGGGCTCGTGGTATCGGCGGTAAAGCCCGCGCAACAGGGGTCGCCCCTCGTGCTGCGCTGCTACAACGCGACCGACCGGCAGGTGGCGGGCGCGTGGCGCTTCGGAGCGGGCGACCTCGTGAAGAGCGCGCATCGCGTGCGGGCCGACGAGCGCGAGTCGGTGGCCCTGGTGCTCGAGGGGCGGGGGCAGACGGTGCGCTTCACCGCCGAGCCGCATGAGATCGTGACGATCTTGGTGACTTGAACGCGGAACGCGGAACGCGAAACGCGGAACTGCAGGTCCCGGGATGTTCCGCGTTCCGACTTCCGCGTTCCGGGTTGGGGAGGAGCTCCTGCAGGAACATCACCTGACCGTGTCCCGCACGGCACGCTACTTCACCTTGGGCGAGAGCCCGCGGGGGGTGGAGGAGGTGTGGTTCGCCTGTCACGGCTACGCCCAGCTCGCCGGCCGATTCCTCGAGAAGCTGCGGGTGCTCGAGGACCGGAAACGCTACGTGGTCGCCCCCGAAGGGCTGTCACGCTTCTATCTGACCGAGAGCCCCGCGGAGCGCCGGGTCGGCGCGAGCTGGATGACCCGCGAGGACCGGCTCCACGAGATCGACGACTACGTGCGCTACCTCGATGCCCTGTACCGTGAGGTGCTCGGGCGGGTCGAGGGACCCGCGGCGCGCGTGGCCGCGCTGGGGTTCTCCCAGGGCACAGCGACCGTGAGCCGGTGGGCGGCGCTGGGGCAGTCGCGCCTCCACCACGTGGTCCTGTGGGGTGGGGAGCTGCCGCCCGATCTCGATCTCGCCGCCTCGCGCGACCGGCTGCGTGACGTGCACTTCACGCTCGTGTACGGCGAGCGGGATGAGTACATCACGCGCAAGGTGGTCGACGGCATGGTGGCCCGCTTACGCGAGCACGACATTCCGCACAGCGTGCGTCCGTTCGACGGCGGCCACGGGTTGGACGAAGGGGTGCTGAGAGAGCTCGTGGCGCGCACGTAGGGGCACGGCAATGCCGTGCCCCTACGTTCAGCGCCGGATCGCCCGCCCGGGATACACCCCGCCCACCGACGCACCGTTCCGCACGACGAAGGTGCCGTTCACGAGGACGTGGATGATCCCCTGGGAGAACTGGGCCGGGCGCTCGTAGGTCGCCCGGTCGAGGACCGTCGCAGGATCGAAGACGGTGAGGTCCGCGTCCGCGCCCACCTGCAGCCGCCCTTTCGCCCGCATCGCCGGTGCGGCCCGCTCGAGTCGCTGTGCGGGCATCAGCGTCATCTTGCGCACGGCGTCCATCAGACTGAGCACGCTCGAGTCGCGCGCGTAGCGGCCCAGCACGCGCGCGTGCGTCCCCGCGAGGCGCGGGTGCCCGTGCGGCGAGATGCCGTCGCTTGCCACCATGACGAGCGAGTCGCCCAGCGCCAACCGCACGATGCTGTCCGGTATGAGGAAGAACACGACCACGGCCCCGGTGCGGCGCAGCCGCTGGAAGCTGGCGCGGGTGAGGCGCTCGCCGGTGGGCGGATACAGGATGTCGTGGTAGCCGATGCCCATCTTGTCTTGCCAGCCGCGGTCGAACACCGCTGACTGGATGCTCGTGGACGCCGCCGTGTAGGGGTAGGCCTCGGTGGTGACATCGACGCCGTGGGCGCGCGCCCCGCCGATGAGCTGGAGCAGGAGCGGCGTGTCGCTCTGGCCCATGCTGGTCACGTGGACCACGTGCAGCGCGGCGCCGGTCGCAGCGGCGTCGGCGATCACCTCGTCGAGCGCCGCCACGCTGCCGCCGCTGGCCGGGTCCCGGCCTCCCTCGCGCAGGTGCACGAAGCAGGGGACGTCGTGACGCGCGGCGATCAGGAACATGCGGAGGATCTCCTCCCGGCTCGCGCCCGGCGTGTAGGCGATCCCGAGCCCGATGCCGAGTGCACCATCGGCGATGCCCTCCTCGATCAACGTGTCCAGCCGCGGCAGGTCCGCCGGCGCGAGCGTGCCGTACGTCCAGCTGCGCGTGGTGTCGCTCACGGCCGCGGCGCCGGCGAGCGACTGGTCATGCAGCACGAGCGCGCGCCGGGCCCCCGGGTGGCCGACGGTGACGCCGTAGTTGATCAGGGCGCGGCCTTCGCGCGCCGTATACCAGGGGGCCACCGGGTAGGTCCCGATTTCGAGCTCCAGGGCCGTGGTGACGCCGTCGTGCGCGTAGTAGCGGTAGCTCTCGGAGTCCTGGCCGTGGGCGTGGAGGTCGATGAATCCGGGGGCGACCACGAGGCCGCGCACGTCGAGCGTCTCCCGCGCGGCGGGTAGCTCGGTCGTGACGGCGGTGATGCGACCGCTCGTGACGCCGACGTTGCGCGTGGCGTCGAGCCCCGACTCGGGGTCGAGCACGCGTCCGCCCGCGAGCACGAGATCGTACGCCTGGGCGCGGGCTGCGCCCCGCGGCGCGAAGCGCGCCAGCGGGGCGAGCAGGGCGGTGAGTGCGCAGGCCGTGGCCAGACGACGGCGCGTCATGGGCGGGTCCTGACTGGCTGGAGCGCGTCTTGCACTGCGTCGCCCAGCAGCGTGCATGCGACCACGACCAGCACGAGCGCGACGCCCGGCGCCGTGGCGACCCAGGGTGCGTTGACGAGCGTGTCCCGGCCTGAAGCGATCATGTTGCCCCATGATGGTGTAGGTGGTTGCACGCCGAGGCCGAGGAACGAGAGGCCCGCCTCGAGCATGATCGCGTTGCCGACGCCGAGCGCCGCCGCGACGATGACCGGAGTGAGCGCGTTGGGCAGGATGTGGCGCCCCAGCACGCGACTGCGTGACGCCCCGAGCGCCCGCGCGCCCTCGACGAACGGGCGGACCCCGAGCGAGCGGACCTCCCCGTACACGAGGCGGGCGACCGACATCCACCCCGTCACTCCGAGCACGACGATCACGAGCGTCGCGTTGGGCCGCCACAGTGCGGCGAGCAGCAGGAGGAGCACCACGCGCGGCAGCGCGAGCGCGAAGTCCGTGATGCCGAGCAGCAGCGTGCGCACGGGGCCGCCCCAGTGGCCCGCCACCGCGCCCACGGCGACGCCGATCGCGATCGAAAGCAGCACGGCGAGCCCGCCCACGCCCAACGACACGCGCGCGCCGTACACGAGCCGGGTCCACACGTCGCGGCCGAAGCGGTCGGTGCCGAGCGCGTGGAAGGCGCCGCGCCCATCGGTGGCGAGCGGCGGGAGAAAGCGCGTGAGCACGATGTCGCGCTGCCCCGCGGGGTCGCCGCTCGATACGAGCGGGGCGAGGGCGGCCCCAAGCGCGACGAGCGCGAGCACCGCCGCGCCGAACGCCGCCCGCCGGGACCGCAGCAGACGTTTCACGGCCCCCCCTCCCGGGTCCCGTGCCGGACGCGTGGGTCGATCCACGCCACGCCGGCATCGGCGAGCAGGTTGCCGAGCACGACCAGGATCGCGCTCACCGTCGTCGCGGCCATCACCACCGGGTAGTCGCGCGCCTGGACCGCCTCGACGAGCCGGCGTCCCATGCCGGGCCACGCGAACACGGCCTCGACGAGGACGGCACTCGAGAACAGCGCCGGCAGAGACAGGCCGAGCAAGGTGATCACCGGGATCAGCGCGTTTCGGGCCACGTGCCGGTGGGTGACTTGCCACGGCGACAGCCCTTTCGCCTGCGCGGTTTGCACGAACGGCTGGCTCCGCACGTCGCGCATCGCGCCCCGCGCGAAGCGGGCGGTACCACCGACGCCGATGAGGGTGAGCGTGGTGAGGGGGAGAGCGAGGTGACGCAGCTCGTCGATTCGCCGACTCCAGCCGGTCAGCACATCCGCGTCCAGCCCTGCGGCGCCGAACGCGGGGAGCCAGCCTGCCCAATATGTAAACGCCATCACCAGCATGAGCCCCAGCCAGTAGCCGGGCAGGGCGAACAGGGTGACCGTCGTGACGGAGAGCGCGGCGTCGACGCGCGGCCCCGCCGTCACCTGCAGCGCACCGACGGCGATCCCCAGGAGATAGCTCAGGACCAACGAGAGGCCGACCAGTTCGACCGTCGCGGGCACGGCCTCGCCGAGCAACGCGCGCACGGGACGCCCCGTGGCGATGCTCCGACCCCAGTCGCCGCGCGCGAACCGTGCGAGCCACGACCCGTACTGGGCGGGGAGCGGCCGGTCGAGCCCGAGCGCGTGACGCTGGGCGGCGAGCTGCGCGGCGGTCGCCTGGGGCCCGAGCAGGCGCTCGACGGGGTCGCCCGGCGCGAGCCGCACCAGGAAAAACGTGAGCGTGACCGCGCCCACCACGACGGCGAGGCCGGCCAGGGTGCGACGCGCCACCGTTGCAACCATGTGCGGAATCTCGCGGACGCCGGGGGGAGCCGCTAGAATGCGGGCGTGCTACGACGGACGGCGTGGGTGACGCTCGCGGGGGCCGCCTTAGCGGGAGGGGCGTGCGGGTCGGGCTCCGCGCGCCGGGGGCGCACCGTCATCTACGCCTCCGGCGCCGAGCTCCAAACCATCAATCCTTTGCTCGCCGTCCATCCGCTCGCCAAGCAGGTGCAGCGCTACGTGCTCCTCACCACGCTCGCGCGGTACGACTCCGCGCTGAACCCGCAGCCCTACCTCGCCCGCGCGTGGTGGTGGTCCGCTGACAAGAAGACGCTGACGTTCCGGCTCGCGCCCGGGGTGCGCTGGCATGACGGGGTGGCCACGACGGCCCGCGACGTGGCGTGGACCATCAACACGGCGCGCGATCCTGCGACGGGATACCCGCGGCTCAACGACCTCGCCGCGCTCGCCTTCGTGGACGATCCCAACGATTCGACCGTGATCCTGCGATTCAGTCGCCCGCAGCGCGCGCTCCCCGACGTGTTCACGGACCTGGCCGTGCTGCCGGCCCACCTGCTCGACACCGTCCCGCACGGTGAGCTGCGGCGAGCGGCGTGGAACGAGCGACCGGTGGGAAACGGCCCGTTCCGGTTCGTGGCGCACGAGTCCCATCGCCGCTGGGTGTTCGCCGCCGATTCCGCCTTCCCGCCGGCGCTCGGCGGCCCCCCACGGCTCGACCGCTTCATCGTGGTCGTGGTGGACGAGCCGACCACGAAGCTCGCCGCGCTCACGTCGGGAGAGATCGACTTCGCGGGCATCCAGCCTGCCCATGCGGCGTTCGTGCGCAAGAACCCCGCGCTCGCGGTGCTCGACTACGCCGAGATCTTTCCGGTCGGCATCGTGTTCAACACGCGGCAGCCGCCGTTCGACGACCTGATGGTGCGACGCGCCGTCGCGCTCGCGCTCGACCGCCAGGAGATCGTTGACGGGTACCTGTACGGGTTCGGCGCCGTCGCCGACGGGCCCGTGCCGCCCCACGTACCTGGCTACGTCCCCCTGCGGCCCTTGCCCACCAATCCCGACTCGGCGCGGCGCCTCCTCGGCGGACGGCGGCTCGCGTTCGAGCTGCTCACGGTCGGAAGCGGAGAGGCACCGCTCGAGCAGATGATCCAGGCGCGGCTGGCGTCGGTCGGGTTCGACGTCTCCATTCGACAGCTCGAGCTCACGGCATTTCTCGACCGGGTGAACGCGCGGAGGCACGACTTCACGGCCGCGGTGCTCGGCACGCAGGGCGACCCGGGGCTGGGATACCTCACGACGTTGGCCGATCTGGCGGGCGTCGCCGTGCCGGACGATGCCACGGGGGCTCAGCGCGTGTTCCACGATGCGTTGCCCGCGACCTTCCTTTATCAGTCCCGCGGCGCGACGGGGATGAACCGCCGGGTGCAGGGCGTGCGGATGGATATGCGGGGAGAGCTGCCCACGGTGGCCGAATGGCAGGTCGCGCCGTGAGACGGCGGGACCTGCCCAGCGAGTTTCACGCGGTCGCGCCGACGCGGCTCGACTTCGCGGGCGGCTGGACCGACGTACCACCGTTCTCGGCGCGCGAAGGCGGCGTGGTCGTGAACGCGGCGATCGGGGTCTCGGCGCGGGTCGAGCTGAAGCTCGGCGGCCCCCGCATCAGGCTCGTGGCGGAAGACCTGGGCGAAGCGCTCGAGTGCGCCAATTCCGGCGGCCTGGTGCTCGACGGGCGGCTCGACCTCCTGAAGGCGGCGTTGCGGATGTTGCCGGTGCAGGCGACCTGCACGCTGGCCACGCGCTGCGACGCGCCGCGCGGGTCCGGGCTCGGCGCCTCCGGCGCCATGGACGTGGCGCTCGTCGCGGCGCTGGCGCTGGCGCGGGGCGAGCGGCTCGCGGAGCGCGAGATCGCGGAGCAGGGCTGGTACCTCGAGGCGGTGGAAGCCAAGATGCCGGGCGGCAGGCAGGATCAGTTCGCCGCCGCCCTGGGCGGCTTCCATCGGCTCAGCTTTCGCGATCCCGACGTGGGCGTCGAGCCGATCACGCTCGACCCGGCGTTCGCGACGGCGCTGGAGCGGCAGACGGTGCTCTGCTACACCGGCCGCTCGCGCGTTTCCAGTGAGACGATCGCGCGCGTCATGGGCGCCTACGAGCGGGGCGACGGCGCCGTCACGGGCGCGCTGCGCGCGCTCAGAGACGTGGCGGCGGCGATGGCGGAAGCGCTGCGGGCGGCCGATCTGGCGCGTGTCGCGGCGCTGCTCGGCGAGAACTGGCGCCACCAGCAGGCGCTCGACGAGGGAATGTGCACGCCCGAGATGGCACGGCTCGCCCGCGCCGTGGCCGACGCCGGCGCGCTCGGCGGCAAGGCGGCGGGCGCCGGTGCGGGAGGGTCGATGTTCTTCGTGACGGGGGACGATCCCGCGCCCGCGACGGCCGCCGCCCGCACGGCGGGTGCCACGGTGCTGCCCGTGCGCTGGGCGCGCGAGGGAGTGCGCGCATGGTGACGGCCGAACGGCTGGCGGCGCGGCGCAAGGAGATCGGCCGCTCGACCGACCTCCGCGCGCTGCTCGCGCATCTCACCGAGCGCGCCGCCCCGGTGCTCGCGCGCATGCCCCACGTCCCCGAGGAGAAGGCCCTGCTCTCGACCGACGGGGGGGTGTGCCCCGACGACGGAGCGCCGCTGGTCTTCGATCCCTGGAGCCCGCACGCCCACCGCTGCGCCCGCTGCGGCCGGACGTTCACCGGCGAGCGCCACGACCGCAACTGGGCGCGCTACCAGCATCTCTGGCTTGCCGAGCGCGCGGCGCACCTCGCCGCGCTCGCGGCCCTTGACGGGAACGAGGCCGCGGGTGCGCGGGCCGCGGAGATACTCCGCGCTTACGCGCGGAGCTATATGCGCTACCCCAACCGCGACAACGTGCTCGGTCCGAGCCGGCTGTTCTTTTCCACTTACTTGGAGTCGCTCTGGGTCTGCAACTACCTCGCCGCCGCGGTGCTGTTGCGCGAGTCGGGGCGGCTGGATGACGCCACGGAACGGGGCGTAGCCCAGGTGGCTGACGAGGCCGCCAACCTGATCGGCGAGTTCGACGAAGGGTTCTCGAACCGGCAGACGTGGAACGACGCCGCGCTCGCCGCGATCGCAGCGTGGTTCGAGGACGAGGACCTCGCGCGCCGCGCCATCGAGAGCCCCACCGGCCTGCTCGCGCACCTGCTCCGCGGCTTCGGGCGGGACGGCATGTGGTACGAGGGGGAGAACTACCACCTGTTTGCGCTGCGCGGCCTGCTTACGGGGGCGGCGTGGGCGGGGGAGGCGGGCGTGGAGCTGTGCGCGGAGCCGCAGCTCGCCCGGCGTGTCCGAGCGGCGCTGCTGGCTCCGGCGCGCACGGCGCTGCCGGATTTCTCGTTCCCGGCTCGCAAGGATTCTCGCTTTGGGGTCTCGCTCGCGCAGCCGATGTATCTCGAGCTGTGGGAGGTCGGCCTCGCGAATCTCGGGAGCAGGGAGCGGGGAGCGGGGAGCGGGGAGCTCGAGAGCTGGCTTCGCGCGCTGTACAGCGGGCCTGCACCGAACCCCGAGCTGTTCGAGTCGTATCTCCACGATGCACCGATCGAACCGCTCCCTGCTCCCTGCTCCCGGAGCAGACTGTCGTGGTGGGCCCTGCTGTTTATGACGCCGGCGCTGCCTGTCGATCCGGCCCCCTGGTCTCCCGCCAGCGTGCTCCTCGAATCGCAGGGGCTCGCCGTGCTGCGCAGGGGCGGTCGCTACGTGAGCGTCGAGTGCGGCCAGTGGGGCGGCGGGCACGGGCACCCCGATCGCCTGCACCTCACGCTCCACGCGGACGGCGTCCACTGGTTGCCCGATCCGGGCACGGGCGCCTACGTCGTGCGCGACCTCTTCTGGTACCGGTCCACGCTGGCGCACAACGCTCCCCGGCTCGACGGGGTCTCCCAACCGGCCGGCGATGCGACCTGCGAGATGTTCGACGACGGGGGCGGGGGAGGCGGGGGAGGCGAGTGGGCCTGGACGCGCGGCCGCTACGGCGACGTGACCCGCACGGTCGTAACGGGTCGGGCCTACGTGCTCGACGTGGTCGAGCTCGCGAGCCGCGGAGACCACCTCATCGAGCTGCCGTGGCATTTTCGGGGGACGGGGGACGGGGGACGGGGCACGTGGACGTCGGGTGAGCTCGCGGACGAGTTCGTCTCCCGAGTGGAGCGCTTCGTACCGGCGAGCTCGGGGTCGGTCGTCCTCGAGCTGGCGGAGGGCTCCCGTGTGCTCAAGGTGTTCCTCCTGTTCGACGGCGAGCTGCTCCGCGCGGAGGGTCCGGGCTTACCGGGGAGCGGGACGCGGACGACGTTCTACCTGGCGCGCGCCCGTGGGCGGAGCGCGCGGTTCGTGACCGTGCTCGAGCCGGTCGGCGAGGGCTCCGTCGTGCGCGCCGTGCGGACGCAAGGCGGCGTGATCGAGGTCGAGATCGGGGATGGGACGCACCGGCACGCCGCCACGCCGGGCGGCTGGGAGATCGACACTGGCTCGGGGCGGGTGCGACTCGGCGGCCCGCGGGAGCCCGAGCCGCCGCTCGCGCCGCTGCTCGAGCTCGACCGGCCGACTCGGGCAGTCGGCGCGGCGCTCCGCGTGAGCGAGCCGCCGCCGCTCGACGGCTCGGTCACCGGGTTCGACACGAGCGAGCCGCTCCGCCTCGACCTCGAGGACCAATACCGCCGCAGTGAGGAGCCGTACTCCGGGCCGGAGGACTTCTCTGCCGCCGCGTTCGCCGCGTGGGACGACGACGCGCTCTACCTCGCCGTGGAGGTGACGAAGCCCGATGTATGCTTCCGTCCGCCCGACGCGCCCCCCCTGCGGCTCGATAACGACCCCGACGACGTGCACTCGGACGGTCTGCAACTGTACCTGCGGGACCCCGAGGGCGGCGACGTCACCGGGTTCCTCGTGGTCCCCGAAGGGAAGGATGGCGCGCGGCTGCGCGCTCGCGGGGCGGGGGAGGCGCCCGGGATGCCCGACGCCATCCGGGGCGCGTGGCGCCGGACGCGCGAGGGCTATCGCGTCACGCTCGCCGTCGCGTGGCCGGAATGGCATCGCGCGCACGTCGGCGGGCGCGTAGGGTTCGACCTCCTCATCAACGAGATGCTTCCCGGCCGGGTCCGCCGGGCGGGGCAGCTCGTGTGGAGCGGCGGCAACGGCTGGGTGTGGCTGCGTGGAGACCGGCAGGATCCGGAGCGGTTCGGGGTGCTGGAGCTGGTGGGATGAGGCGAACGCGAAAGTCGGAACGCGGAACGCGGAACGTCAGGGTGAGCGCCGCGTGGCGAACGGCCCATGTCCGCTGTTTCGCGTTCCGCGTTTCGCGTTCCGCGTTTTGGTGTTCCGGCCCATGAGCGTCGTCGTGGTGCTCCACGAGCCCCAGGAGCTGGTTAACATCGCTCACGTGGTCCGAGCCCTCAAGAACTTCGCGTTCCGCGATCTGCGGCTCGTGCGGCCGCGGGAATACGACGCCTTCCGGGTGGAGGGCATCGCCCACCAGACGCAGGACATCCTGGCGCGGGTGACGCAGCACGAGCGCCTGGAGGACGCACTCGCCGACTGCGTGCACGTCGTTGGGTTCACGTCGCGCGGGCGGAGCGCGAGGCGAAATCAACAGCGTCCCCGCCCGGCGGCCGCCGAGATTCTCGCCCGGTCGGAGGTGGGCGTCGTGGCACTCTTGTTCGGCCGCGAGGACAAGGGGCTCGCGAACGACGCGCTGGACCGGTGTCACCGGGTCGTCACCATTCCCACGAATTCGGACTATCCTTCGCTCAACCTGGCGCATGCGGTGGTGCTGATGTTGTACGAGCTCGCGCTGGCGCGCGGGGATGAGTCGCGGGCCTTCAAGGCGCCCCGCCGCGCCGCCCCGCCGGCGCCGGTCGCGGACCTGGAGCGGCTGTTCGCCGACGTAGAGGCGGCGCTGCGCGTGATCGAGTTCTTCAAAACACGCCAGGCGGAGAGCGTGCTGCGGACGGTGCGCGAGGTGATTCACCGCACGCCGCTCGACGAGCGCGAGGCGAAGCTCTTCCGGGCCATGGCCATCGAGGTGGTGAAGTACGGTGAACGACTGGCGCGTTCCGGGATTCACGTCGACCGGTAGCAAGCGGCCCGACGCCCTGTTCGGCGTGACGCCGCCGGGCGAGGACTCCGGGGGGGGGGCGAGCGCGCCCGAGCGGATGGTGCGCGCGTCCGGCTGCCGCGTGTGGGACGCGGACGGCCGTGAGTACGTGGACTACGTCATGGCGCTGGGGGCCGTGGCGCTGGGGTACGGGCACCCGGCGGTGAACCGGGCGGCCGAGGAGGCGATCGCCGCGGGCGTGGTGGGCCCGCTGCCGCCGGTGCTCGAGGAGGAGCTCGCCGAGGCGCTCTGCCACCGCATCCCGTGGATCGAGCGCGTGCGGTTCCTGAAGACCGGCGCCGAGGCGGTGGCCGCCGCGGTGCGCCTGGCGCGCGTGGTCACCGGCCGTGAGCGTGTGCTCGGCTGCGGTTATCACGGCTGGCTCGACTGGTGTCAGGGCGCCGAGGGCGTTCCCGCGGCGACCCGGACGCTTTACGCGGAGCTGCCGTTCAACGATCCGGAGCGCACGCGCCGGCTGATCCGCGACGCCGGCGACCGGCTGGCGGTCGTCGTCGTCGAGCCGGTCGTCGTGACGGAGCCGACGCGCGAGTGGCTCGAGGTCGTGCAGGCGGAGACGCGACGCGTCGGGGCGGTGCTCGTGTTCGACGAGATCAAGACGGCGTTTCGCCTGGCCGTGGGGGGTGCGGCGGAGCGCTACGGCGTGCGCCCCGATCTCGTCGTGCTCGGCAAGGCGCTCGCCAACGGGTTCCCACTCGCGGCGGTGGGCGGCCGGGCCGAGCTGATGGCGGCCGCGTCGCGCACCTGGATCTCGTCCACGCTCGCGACCGAGAGCGTGGCGCTGGCGGCGGCCGCGGCGACGCTCGAGGTGATGGAGCGCGACAACGTGTGCGCGCACCTGCACGCCGTCGGCACCCGACTGCTGCACGGGCTGCACCGGCTGCACCAGACGCACGGCGACGTCGTCACCGGTGTCGGTGGCATCGCCGAGATGTGTTTCGTCCACTTCGTCAGCGAGCCGCTCTCGCGCGACGTGGCGCGGGGGTGCGCGGCGCGCGGGCTGCTGTTCAAGCGGACCGCGTACAACTTCGTCTCGCTGGCGCACGACGAGGTTACCGTGGACCGCACGCTGGCTATCTTGGAAGACGTCCTCGGAGCGATCGGATGAAGCAGCCGTGACCCTGCAGCGCAAGTTGCTCCTGGGATTCTCCCTCATGGTCCTCCCCACCCTGCTCGTCGGGGTCGAGGCGATTCGCACGAACGCCCTGGAGCGGGGGACGCTCGAGACGCTGCGTCAGCGCTTGGCGCACTCGCGGACGTACGCCGAAGTCGAAGACGCCATGTTCAACCAGACCCAGGTCGTGTGGCGCTACCTGAGCGGAGATCCCACGGCCAAGAAGGAATTCCCGCTCACCCAGCAGGTCGTGGACTACTGGCTCGATCGCTGGGCGGCGGGGCTTCCCGCCGACGAGATTCCACTCGCCGACGCCGTCCGCAGGATCGAGGGCGAAATCCGCGCCGTCGCGGCTCGTGTCTTCCTGCTCTACGATTCCGGGCGTCGCGAGGCCGCGGCCCGCACCGCGCGCCAGGAGCTGGTGGAGCGTCTGCAGCCCGCCCTGGCGAGGGTGAACCGCGAGGTTTATCGCCAGGCCCGCGAGTCGGGCGTGCAGCGAGCCTTCGCCGAGGTGGCAGGCATCGTGGAGGCGAAACGCCGCGTCCTCTGGGCGATCGGCCTCCTGGCGCTGGCGGCGGGCCTCGGCGCGTCGTGGCTCATTTCCCGCAGTCTGGCGCGCCCGATCGGCGAGCTGCGGCAGGCCATGGCCGTCGTGGGCGCAGGCGACCTGGACCACGAGATCGAGCCGCGCTCGCGCGACGAGATCGGCGAACTGGCGAGCGCGTTCGCGCACATGACCGAGCAGCTCCGCCAATCTCGCGCGCAGCTGGTGCAGTCCGAGAAGCTGGCGTCGATCGGGCAAATGGCGGCGGCGGTGGCCCACGGGCTGCGCAACCCGCTGGCGAGCCTGCGCGCGGCCGCCCAGCTCGCCCGGCACCGCGTCGAGGCGCCCGCTGCTCGCGAACAGTTGAACGCCATCGTCGAGCAGGTCGATCGTCTCGATCTCAGGATCGCTCACCTGCTGGCGTTCTCCCGACCCGCTCCGTTCCACCCCCTCCGAGAGAGCGTGCGGACGCTGGTCGAGGGCGCGCTCTCGGGCTTCGCGGAGTTGCTGCGCCAGCGCCGGATCGAGCTCGCGGTGAACTGTGCGGCGGCGCTCCCCGAGATTCGGGTCGACCCCATGCGACTGGAGCAGGCCCTGACCGAGATCGTCTCGAACGCGCTCGACGCGATGCCCGACGGCGGGCGGCTCGAGATCAGGGCGAGGGCCCAGGACGGCGCGGCTGGCGCGACCGGGGTCATGCTCGAGATCGCCGATTCGGGCCGCGGGATACCGCCGGAAATTCTGCCCAACCTGTGCGAGCCGTTCTTCACGACACGACCCGAGGGCACCGGGTTGGGGCTGGCGATCGCCAAACGCTACATCGAGGAGGCGGGCGGCCGGCTGGACATCGTGAGCACCGTTGGCCGCGGGACGACCGTGCGCCTCTGGCTGCCCGTCGCGACCGGCGACGTCGCGCCCGAGCCGGTGCGGAGCCTCGCATGAGCGGCTCGACGGTCTTGATCGTCGACGACGAGCACACGCTGGCGCGGTCGGCCAAGGCGTTTCTGGCCGACCACGGCTATGAGGCGGAGGTGGCAAGCACCGGGGAGCAGGCGCTGGAGCTGCTCGAAAGGCTGCAGCCGGACGTCGTCTTCGCGGACGTGCGGCTGCCCGGCATGAGCGGCCTCGATCTCCTGAAGCGGATCCGCGACTTCGATCCCGTGATCCCGGTCATCATGGTGACGGCGTACGGCTCGATCGAGGGCGCCGTGGAGGCCGTGAAGCTCGGCGCGTTCGACTACGTCAAGAAGCCGGTGGACCTGGAGGAGCTCAAGCTGCTGGCCGACCGCGCGCGCGAGAACCGGCTGCTGAAGCAGGAGCTGTCCTATTATCGCCGTCGCGCCACTCGGGACGTGGGGCTCGAGGGGCTGGTCGGCGAGTCGCCGGCCATCCGCGCGGTGCTCGAGCGGGCGCGCCAGATCGCCGCGCTGGACGAGACGCCTCCGGTGCTCCTCACCGGCGAGACGGGCACCGGTAAGGGCCTCCTGGCCCACGCCATCCACGCCTCCGGCAGCCGCGCCGTGAAGGCGTTCATCGAGGTCAACTGCACGGCCTTGCCCGCGACGCTCATGGAAGCCGAGCTGTTCGGCTACGAGCGCGGCGCGTTCACGGACGCCAAGGAATCGAAGCCGGGCCTCGTCGAGGCAGCTGAGGGCGGGTTCCTGTTCCTCGACGAGATCGGCGACGTCGATCTCTCGGTCCAGGGGAAGCTGCTGCGGGCGATCGAGGAGCGGGCGGTGCGGCGGGTGGGCAGCGTGCGCGAGCGCAAGATCGACGTCCACATCATCGCCGCGACGAACCGCGATCTCGAGCGGGAGGTGCGCCAGGAGCGATTCCGTAAGGATCTCTACTTCCGCCTGGCGGTGATCGTACTCCACGTGCCGCCGCTGCGGGAGCGCGGAGCAGACGTGCTGCTCTTGAGCGAGCGCTTCCTGCGGGCGTTCAACGCGAAGTACGGGAAAGCGGTGCGCGAGATCAGTGCGCCGGCGCGCGACCTGATGCGCGCGTACCCGTGGCCCGGGAACGTCCGCGAGCTCAGCCACGTCATCGAGCGCGCCGTGTTGTGGAGTCGGGGTCCGACCCTCGATGTCGAGCACCTGTCCCTGACGAGCCCGCTGCCGAGCGATGCGTCGACCGACCACGGCGCGTTGCCGCCGCAGGGTGGCGACCTGGCCGGCTGGGAAAAGTCGATGATCGAGCAGGCGATGCGCGAAGCCGGGGGGAACCAGACCAAGGCGGCCCAGCGTCTCGGCATCTCGCGCGACACGCTGCGCTACCGGCTGAAGAAGTTCGGGTTGGCTGGGTGATTACACCCAAACTGGGTGAGATGGCGCATCCGCGGCGCTCCGCGGTGGGGGTCCACGGGGCAGGGCGGTGTGCTACAATCACCTGCAACGGAACGAGTTGTGAGGCTAGAGCGCGGGGCGGGCTGGACTGGCACGGCCCCTGCGAGGCATCCCAGTGGTTAGTCGTGGTCGACCACCACCGTTTCTTTCGGGAGGATGCGACATGTCGTGGACCAAGCCCGAATTCGAGGTCGTCGAGCTGGGGATGGAAGTCGGCGCCTACGCCGGCAACGCCTGAACCAAGCTGGGACAGTTGAGGGAGGGGCCGGGTGACGAACCCGGCCCCTTTGTTCAATGCGCGTGATCATCCTTGGCTCGGCGGCGGGTGGCGGGGTGCCGCAGTGGAACTGTGGCTGCCCGAACTGCGCCGCAGCGCGCACCGACGGCCACGGCCGCACGCAGTCGTCCGTAGTAGTGAGCGCCGACGGCGAGCGCTGGATCCTCCTCAATGCGTCGCCCGATCTCCGCACACAGCTTGCCGCGCACCGGGTGCTGTGGCCTTCACCGGGGACGCGGGGCACGCCTCTCGGGGCGGTGATCCTGACCGACGGCGAGATCGACCACACCCTCGGCCTCCTGTTGCTGCGCGAGGGCGCCGCCAAACTCCCCGTGTACGCCCCCGCGGGCGTGGCAGCGCTGCTGGGCGATCAATGGCCGCTCTACCGGGTGCTCTCGGCGTACTCAGGCGTCGAGGCGCGGCCGCTCGAGGAGGGTCGCCCGATCGCGCTGACGGATCGCGCGGGCGTGGCATTCGACATCGCGTGCTCGGCGACCGCGGTGGCGCGGCGGCCGCCGCGCTACGCCGCCGCCGCACCGGCTGCGGCGTGGGACGTGGGGTTGCGGCTCACGGACCAGCGCACCGGCGGGACGCTCGCCTATGTTCCGACGGCCGGCGCGATCGATGACGCGGTGCGGCGCGTGGCGGGCGGCGCCGATCTCCTGCTGTTCGACGGTACCTTCTGGTCGGACGACGAGCTCCGCGCCGCGGGGGGCGTCGACGCGCCGACGGCGCGCGAGATGGGGCATCTGCCGGTGGGCGGGCCGGGGGGAAGTTTGGAGCTCCTGCCCCGGCTCTCCGTAAAACGCACGGTGCTCGTGCACATCAACAACACGAATCCCATGCTGTGCCGCAGCTCAGCCGAGCGGGCGCAGGTCGAGGCGGCGGGGATCGTGGTGGGAGAGGACGCGATGGAGTTCGAGCTGTGAGCGACGACCTCGCCACCCGGCTGCGGGCCGTGCTCGAGCGCCGCTATCACCACCTCCATCCCTTCAACCAGCGGATGCACCGCGGCGAGCTGTCGCGCGAGGCGCTCCAGCTTTGGGTGGCGAACCGGTTCTACTACCAGATCAACATTCCGGTCAAGGATGCGCTGATCCTCGCCAACTGCCCCGAGCACGAGGTCCGGCAGCAGTGGATTCAGCGGATCGTCGACCACGACGGCTGTCCCGGTGAGGAAGGGGGCATCGAGGCGTGGCTGCGGCTGGGCGAGGCGATGGACGTGCCGCGCGCGGACCTCCTGAGCCAGCGCAGGCTCCTGCCGGGGGTACGCTTCGCCGTGGACGCGTACGTCACCTTCTGCCGCTCGAAGCCGTGGCTGGAGGCCGTGGCGGCGTCGCTCACCGAGATGTTCGCGCCGCTCATCGTCAAGGAGCGGCTGGGCGCGATGCTCGAGCATTACACGTGGGTCGACCCGGACGGGCTGCAGTACTTCAAGAATCGGCTGCGGCAGGCGCCGCGCGACGCCGAGTACGCCTTGGGCCTCGTCACCGCGCGGTGCGAGACTCGCGCCGAGCAGGACCGCGCCGTGGCGGCGCTCGAGTTCAAGTGCGACGTGCTGTGGTGCCTCCTGGATGCGGTGCAGCAGGGCCCGCTCCCCGGGACGGCGCCGTGAGCGCGACGGTGCCACGGCTGCATCCGAAGGCGCGGCTGCAACGGGACGAGGTGCGCCAGCGCGACGTGCTGCTGTATCCCGAAGGGCTCGTCGCCTTGAACGCGACGGGGGCCGAGATCCTGAAGCTGTGCGACGGCACGCGCTCCGTGGCCGACGTGGCCGCGGCCCTGCGGCAGCGCTACGGCGCCGAGGGCATCGAGCAGGACGTCACGGCGTTCCTCGACGGGCTCGCCGCGAAGGGACTGGTGCTCTATGGACGCTAAACCGCTGTGGCTGCTCGCCGAGCTGACCTACAAGTGTCCGCTGCAATGCCCGTATTGCTCCAACCCGCTCGCGTTCGCGGGCCCGCGCTTCAAACGCGAGCTCACCACCGAGGAATGGTGCCGCGTCTTCCGGGAGGCGCGCGCCCTCGGCGTGCTGCAGCTCGGCCTCTCGGGCGGCGAGCCGACGCTGCGGCCCGACCTCGAGGAGCTGGTGCGCACCGCGCACGACCTCGGGCTGTACAGCTCGCTCATCACTTCCGCCTATCGGCTCACCAGGGAACGGCTGGCCGGGCTGAAGCAGGCCGGGCTGGACCACGTGCAGATCAGCGTTCAGGGAGCGGACGCCGAGCTGTCCGACGAGATCGCTGGCACCACCTCGTACGACGACAAGATCGCCGCGTACCACTACACTCGCGAGCTGGGCTTCCCGCTCACGGTCAACGTCGTGCTGCATCGCCGGAACCTCCACCAGGTGCGCGAGCTCATTCGCCTGGCGGAGTCGCTCGGCGCGGAGCGCATCGAGCTCGCCAACACGCAGTTCTACGGCTGGGCGCTGCACAACCGCGACGCGCTCCTGCCGACGCGGGAGCAGCTCGACGCCGCGTGGCGCGTGGTGCAGGAGGAGCGCGCGCGGCTCGGGCCGAAGCTCGAGATCGTGTGGGTGCTGCCCGACTATCACGAGCAGTATCCCAAGCCCTGCATGGGCGGCTGGGCCCGCGCGTACATGACGGTCACCCCCGCCGGCGAGGTGTGGCCGTGTCACGCGGCCGGCCGCATCACCACGCTCCAGTTTGCCAACGTGCGCGACCATCCGCTCGAATGGATCTGGAACGAATCGGATGCGTTCACCCGGTTTCGCGGCGACGCGTGGATGCCCGAGCCCTGCCGCTCGTGCCCCCGCAAGACCGTGGATTTCGGGGGCTGCCGCTGTCAGGCCTTCCTGATCGCGGGCGACGCGGGGCTGACCGATCCTGTGTGCTCGCTCTCGCCCCACCGGCCCTTGATCGACGCGGCGGTCGCCACGGCCGAGCGGGCAGCGAGTGAAGGCGGGAGCGCGCCGGTCGAGTGGACCTACCGCGCGGCGCCCGCGTCGCGCACCCTCGCCGCGAAAGGATGACGGCCGCCGCGATCGCGGCCAGCGGCCTCGGCAAGGATTTCGGCGCGGTGCGCGCGCTCGACCGTCTTGATCTCGAGGTGCGCGAGGCGGAGTTCTTCGGGTTCCTCGGTCCCAACGGCGCCGGGAAGACCACCACGGTGCATCTCCTTGCCACGCTGCTCGCCCCGTCCCGCGGCGGGGCGCGTGTCGCGGGCTACGACGTGGCGCGCGACGGCCTCGCCGTGCGCCGCCGCATCGGGCTGGTGTTCCAGGAGACCACCCTCGACCGCGACCTCACCGTGGAGGAGAACCTCCGATTCGCGGCGCGGCTGTGGGACTTGCCGCGCCGTGTCGCCGAGCCGCGCATCGACCGACTGCTCAGCCAGTTCGGGCTCGACGGACGGCGCCGCGAGCCCGTGCGCGCCCTGTCCGGCGGGTTGCGCCGCGCGCTCGACATCGCCCGCGGCATCCTGCACGAGCCCCGCGTGCTGTTTCTCGACGAGCCGACGGCCGGGCTCGACCCGCGGGCCCGCCGCTCGCTGTGGCAGCTGATCCGCGCGCTGCGCGAGTCAACCGGCCTCACCGTGTTCCTCACGACGCACTACGTCGAGGAAGCGGAGCCGTGCGACCGCGTCGCGATCCTGGATGGGGGCCGGCTCGCCGCCCTCGGCGCCCCGGCCGACCTCAAAGGCGAGGCGGGCGTGGGCTCGCTCGAAGAGGTCTTCCTGGCGCGCACCGGCCATCCCTTTGCCGATGGGGGCGCCGCGTAGCGATGGGGGCGCGCGCGGTCTACGGGATCGTGGTCCGCGAATGGCTGCGGTTCCTGCGACAGCGGGGCCGCGTGCTCTCGAGCCTCGCGCGCCCCTTCGTGTGGCTGATCTTCGCGGGGGCGGGCTTCGCCGCCGTGTTCGCCGGCCGCGACGCGATCGACTATCGCGTCTACATGGCGCCGGGGCTGCTCGGCATGGTCGTGATGTTCGGCGCGCTGCTCGCGGCCCTCTCGACCGTGACCGACCGCGACGCCGGTGTGCTGCGCATGGTGCTCGTCGCCCCGATCCGTCGCAGCACGATCGCGATCGGCAAAGCGCTGGCAGCGACGCTGCTCGGCACGGTTCAAACGCTGGCCGTGGCTGCCGTCCTGTTGCCACTCGTGGGGCTCCGGCCCACCTGGGACGGCGCGCTGCTCGCCCTCGCGGGCATCGTGCTCTCAAGCCTCGCGACGGGCTCGCTCGGCGTGTTGCTTGCGGCGGGGATGCGCTCGATCGAGAACTTCGCCGGCGTGATGAACTTCGTGGTGTTCCCGATGCTGTTCCTCTCGGGCGCCCTGTATCCCATCGGCCACCTCGGGCCGGTGCTTCACGTGTTGACGTACCTGAACCCGCTCGCCTACGGGGTGGACCTGCTCAAGCACGCGCTGCTCGCGCCGTGGACCGGCGCCGGCTACGGAGGGGAGCTGCGCGTGGCTCTCGACGTCGTCGCCCTCGTAGGCTTCGCGGTGGTGGGACTCGCCGGGGCGACGCCGCTCCTCGCGCGCGAGGGCGGCGTCACCCGGGCGGCGTTCCGCGAGCGGGCCTAGCGGCTCAGGGCGGCCCGGGCTGCTTCACCTCATAGCTACACTGTTGACCGGCACCGCCCATGGGCCCGCTTGGGCACACCTCGATGAACGCGTACCGCCGGAACGCTTCACCGGGCTTCGTCGCTTGGTAGAAGCCCTCGAAGTCGTTCCAGGCTCGAGCTACTCCGAATGAAGGGAGCGTGTCGGTCTGCGGTTTCCCCAAGCTTTTCAGATCCTCAATTTCCAGCGTGATCGTGGGAGTCCGACCCGCTGAGTCCGGTCTGAATATCTCGGGGGAGAAAATGTAGTATCCCAAGTCCGCGACGTCCTTCAGCCGAATCCAGGCGTTGTCCACGAACACACGCATCGGGCCGTGGCCGCCACGGAGGGGAGGAATTGATTGCCCGTTCCGTTTGAGCGTGACGCTGTGTACATCACCCTTGAACTGTAAGGTCGCCGGCCCCACCGTGCCGCCGAATGCTGCCGACAGTCCCCGGCCGAGCGCGCTCCCGAAGGTTTCCCCGATCTTGGGCTCGACCAAGATCGCGATGACGGGGGCGTTTTCGTCGCCGACGTATTCTGACCAGTCGCGCCACTGACTGAGATCCGAGTACCGCTCTGCCGGCGAGAGGCCTGCCTTTTCTTCCCTGCGTTGACGACGCTTCGTGACCTCTTGAGCCTCGACGGCGCGCTTTACCATCTGCGCGAGGGGTGTCGAGATTGTGACTTTGAAGGGCCCGATGTCAATGTCCGCGAGTTGATCATAGAACTCATACTTCGTCGTTTCCGCAACGCTCTTGAGCAGGCTGATCGGATAGCGGACCAGTGGCATCACGGGCAAACGAGTGTCGGGCGGTGTGCTGTCGCGCATCGCGAGAGATCGAGCCAGGAGTGGCTGCAATTGATCGACCAATACGGCGCCCGAGAGGCCGGATCCGATACTTCGATCATCCACATCACGGAACGTGTTCACCGCCACCACAGCTCCGTCCACGTTGATGAGTGGGCCACCAGAGTTTCCCGGATTGATTGCGGCGTCGGTCAGCAGCGCTCCCTTACGAACGCTGCCGACGAGGCCGCCGGTGATTGTGAGCGGCTGATTGAGGGGGTATCCCAAGGCGTAGACTCGCTCGCCCGGCACGACCAGTGGCTCGCCCGGCTTGGCGGTACCAAGCGGAAGGGCAAGGCACGCCGGGCACGCTCGTGCGGGAACCTGCAAGATGGCGAGATCTCCGTCTGGATCGCGTGTAACGAGCCTAGCTTGAACGCGCGTGGTCGAGTCGAAGTAGACCGAGATATCGCGCCCAGCTGAGCCAATAACGTGATCGTTGGTGGCGACGAATCCACCCGCCGCGTCCACCAGGAATCCCGATCCGTGGCCCAGGCCTGCCTCGATGCGGAATACTGCGTGCCGTGCGCGCTCGAACAGCAGTGTCTCGGCCGTGGAGTGTCGCCCGGAAGTGGTCGCCGTCGGCGCCTGGATCGCCGCGCTCGCGGGGGGCCCGAATAGTGTGAGCGGGAGACAGAGTGAGAAGCCACCGATAAGCGCGGGTGAACGTGGAGTGCACATGGAGGACTCCTTCGGCGTTCCGAGTCGAATGCTCCCGAATCGCCTAACATACTCGCCGGGGCGACGCCGCTCCTCGCGCGCGAGGGCGGCGTCACCCGGGCGGCGTTCCGCGAGCGGGCCTAGACGAAAATGCGCACGATCGCGCTGATCAGGAGGACGACGAGGGCCCCCGCGAGGCTCACGAGCAGTGTGAACGCGGCCGTCTTATCGCGCGGCGCCTTCATCACCGGCGGCAGGCCCGCGGCGAACAAGCGTATGCTGTAGAGCGCGAACGCCGCGCCCAGCAGCGACAGCTTTGGGAACACCGCCAGCACGCCGCCGAGCCAGTACGGTGTGCTGCCGTACGCGGCGATCTTCAGCGCCTGCACCCGGTTCCGCTGGCCGCCGAGCGCCGTAGCCAGCGTCTCGATCAGCACGGCGAACAGGTACACACCGACGAGGCTCAGGCCGTACTCGAGCACACCGCCCGTCACCGCGTCCATCGCCGACATCGTATAGGTGCCGCCGATACCGTTCCGTTCCCCGGAGACGACCGTGCCGAGCGTGGCCGCCACGGGCCCGATCGCCGCCATGGGGAGGAGGAAGCGAACGTAGATCGGTGCGGCGGTTGTGAACTCGCTCGCGATCGTGTTCCACTCCTCGGTCGGCCGCACCAGCAGGCGCTTGGCGCGCTCCAGCCACGCAGGCAGCTTGCGCGGTGGCCGGCGCGGTCGGGCGGGGGCCGCCGTCGGCTTGGTGCCGGGCCGCGGCGGCGGGCCGGCCCTGGGCGGTGTCGGCCCGCGACCCGGTGGAGTGGGTCCCCGGCCGGGAGGCGTTGGCCCGCGGGGCGGCGCACCTCCGGGCGGGCGGGGAGGCGGGGGCGCTCCGCCCGGTGGGCGCGGCGGCGCGCCGGGCGGCCGCGGTCCACCCGGCGGACGCGGTGGCCCACCCGGCGGACGCGGTGGCCCGACCGGCGGTCCCGGCGGGCGAGGCGGTCCCGCCGGCGGGCGAGGCGGTCCCGCCGGCGGACGAGGCGGTCCCGCCGGCGGACGAGGCGGTCCCCCCGGCGGCCGCGGCGGTCCGCCGCCCGGGCCCGCTGGTCCGCCCGGCGGCCGCGGCGGGCCGCCCGGTGGGCGCGGTGGTCCGCCCGGTGGGCGCGGTGGTGTCGGCGGCTGCGGCGGGGTGCGCATGGCAGTCCTGTCGCTCGGTGATGGCACAAGATACAACACCACCTCAGATTCCAGCCATGCTGATCGACGTCCACGCGCATTTTTATCACGACCGCACGCTCCGCGCCGATTGGCGCGAGCGCAACGCCAGCCGGCTCCGCGCTGGTGAGCGCATCGGCATCACGACCCACGTCGCCTCGATCCTCGGGAGTTTTGGCCGGACGTCGCCGACCTACTTTCCGTCCCCGGCCGACCTGGAGTACGGCAATAACGCTCTCATCGGCTTGGAGCACACCCATCCCGACCGGATCCGCGGATACGTGACGGTCAACCCGAATTACGCCACCCACGCCCGCGTCGAGATCCAGCGCGGGCTGGCGGCCGGGATGATCGGCATCAAGCTGGCCGCGAGCCGGCGCGCCAGCGATCCGCTGCTCGATCCGATTTGCGAGTTGGCGCGCGAGCGCGGCGTGCCGGTGCTGCATCACGTGTGGCAGCACCGGCGGCGCGACTGGCCGGGACAGGAGGCATCCGACGCCGTGGAGCTGTGTGCGCTCGCCGCGCGCCATCCAGACGTGCGCTTCATCCTCGCGCACATCGGCGGCGGGGGCGATTGGCAACACTCGCTTGCCGCCCTTGCCCGCATCCCGAACGTCGCCGTGGATTTGTCGGGCAGCGGCGTGGACGGCGGCATGCTCGAGAGCTGTCTCGCGGCGGTGGGCGTCGAGCGACTCGTGTGGGGCACGGATCTGACGATGGACACTGGCTGGGCCAAGCTGCGCTACCTCGAGCGGCTGCTCGCGCCCAAGGAGCTCGAGCTCGTCAGGTGGAAGAACGCCGCGCGGCTCTTTCCCCACGGCGTGTTTCCGAGCGACTGATGCGCGTCGACGTCAACGCGTTGCTCGGCGCCTACCCGTTCCGCAAGGTCCCCGGCACGTCACCCGACGCGCTGCTCCAGGCCATGGACCGCGTCGCCATCGACGAGGCGTGGGTGAGTCACCTGCCCAGCCTCTTCTGGCGCGCGCCGGGCGACGGCAACGCCTGGCTGTACGAGACGACGGCCCGGCAGTCCCGCTTCAAACCGGTGCCGGCCGTCCATCCCGGGCTCGCCGGGTGGGAGCTGGCGCTGGGCGAGGCCGCCGATCGCGGCGCGCCGGTGGTGCGCTGCGATCCCACGCATTACGGGCTCGAGCCGACGGGACCGGAGATGCGAGTGCTCGTCGCGGCGTGCGGCGCCGCCCGGTTGCCCTTGATGCTGGCCGTGCGGCTCGAGGATGCGCGCCAACGCCATCCCAACGACCGCGCGCCGGAACTCTCCGCCGCCGCCGTGCGCGCGCTGATCCGGAGCGACGAAGACGTGCGGCTGGTGATCACGCATGCCGACCGTGCCTTCATCGAAGAGGTGCACTTCGGGTCCACGCCGGAGGAAGCCGCGCGCCTCTGGTGGGACGTCAGCTGGATCTGGGGGCCACCCGAGGACCACCTGGCGACGCTGCTGGAGACGATCGGCGTGCACCGGTTCGTGTTCGGGACCGGCCAGCCGCTGCGGCTGCCGGAGACGAGCGTGGCAAAGCTGGACCTGCTCGATCTTGCGACGGAGCAGCGCGCGGCGATCGAATCCGAGAACGCGACACGTGGGCTTGCGGGCTGACCCCGTCCGCCGCTTGGAGTGGGGCCTCCTCCCTGCGGTCCCGGTCCCGTTCCGCGGCCGGGCGCTGGCCGAGGACGCGCAACGCGCCTATGCCCGGTGGATGGCGCGTCAGCCGGTCGCCGGCGTCGCCGTGTGGGCCCACACCGGGCGGGGGCCGCACCTCTCGGCCGACGAGCGGCGGTGCGTACTGGCGACGTGGCGCGCAGCGCTGTCGGACAAGGTGATCGTGGCGGGCGCCACCTCGCCGACAATGGCGCAGGAGGCGAAGGCGGGCGGCGCCGACCTGTTGCTCGCGTTCCCGCAGCGCGACGATGTGGTGGGCTACCACGAGGCCCTGGGGCGCGAGCTCCCCGTGATCGCCTTCTATCTGTACGAGGCCGCGGGCGGCGTACCGTACGACGACGCCACGCTGCACGCGATCCTCGAGCTGCCGCGGGTAATCGGGATCAAGGTCGCGACACTCGACTCGGCCGTGACGTTCCAGCGGATCGCCGCTCTGGCCCGCGCCCATCCGGGCAAGCTGCTCATCACGGGCGAGGATCGCTTCCTCGGGTACTCGGTGCTGCTGGGTGCCCGCGCGGCGCTGATCGGCATGGGCGCGGCGCTCACGGATCTCCAGGCGGAGCTGCTCGCCGCCTACGCCCGGCGGGACTTCGCGACGTTTCTCAGCTTGACGTCGCTGTGCGACGCCTTTGGCGCGACGGCGTTTGCCGCCCCCGTAGAAGGCTACGTGCAGCGCATGCTCTGGGCGCTCGCGGCCGAAGGAGTCGTCCCCGACGACGCGTGCGACGACCCCTGGCGGCCGGCACTCGGCGCGGCGGAGCGCGACGCCGTGCAGCAAGCGGTGCGGGAGGCGCGCGAGGCACGGCGATGAAGCGCCGCGCGTTCCTCAGCACGCTCGGCGCCTTGCCTTTGTTCGAGGGCCTTGTTCCGGTGACCAGAAAGCGACCGCACGTGGTGGTGGTAGGGGCGGGGGCGTTCGGCGGCTGGACGGCGCTATACCTGCTGCGCCGCGGCGCCCGCGTCACACTGCTCGACGCCTGGGGGCCCGGGAACGCGCGCGCCAGCTCGGGCGGTGAGACGCGCGTGATTCGCGCCACGTACGGGCCCCGCGGGATCTACACACACCTGGCGGCGCGCGCCCTGGCGTTGTGGAAGGCGCACGAGCGCCGCTGGCGCCGCAAGCTGTACCACCCGATCGGCGTGCTCTGGCTCGTGGAGGACGACGATGCGTACGAGCGCGCGGCACTCCCGCTCCTCAAGGAAGCGGGCGTCGTCTTCGAGGAGCTGACCGGCACCGAGACGGCGCGCCGCTACCCGCAGATCAGTTGCGAGCGGGTGCGCTGGGCCATCTTCGAGCGGGACGGGGGCTACCTGACCGCTCGCGTCGCCTGCGCCGCGGTCGTCGACGCCGTGCTCGCTGCAGGCGGGGAATATCGCCAGCTCGCGGCCGAGCCGGCCGGGCCCGTGGAAGGCGGCGAGCTCGGCGGCGTGCGCCTCTCGGACGGCGGCACGCTGCGCGCCGATCACTACGTCTTCGCCTGCGGCCCCTGGCTCGGCCGGCTCTTTCCCGACGTCATCGGCGACCGCGTACGCGCCACGCGCCAGGAGGTGTACTTCTTCGGCACGCCGGCGGGTGACCAGCGCTTTACCGAAGAAGCGCTGCCCGTGTGGGCGGACCACGGTGCCCACTTCATGTACGGGATCCCGGGCAACGAATGGCGTGGCTTCAAGATCGCCGACGACACGCGCGGGCCGGCGTTCGACCCGACGAGCGGCGAGCGGCTGCCGAGCCCGGAGTCGCTCGCGGCGGCGCGCGAATACCTCGCCCTCCGGTTCCCGGCGCTGCGCGGCGCGCCGCTGCTCGAGACCCGCGTGTGTCAGTACGAGAACTCCCCCGATGAGCACTTCATCATCGACCGGCATCCCCGGGCCGCGAACACGTGGCTTGTGGGCGGCGGCTCGGGACACGGCTTCAAGCACGGACCGGCGGTGGGCGAGCTGGTGGCCGACGCGGTCCTGGGACGGCGGGAGCCGGACGCCACCTTCCGGTTGGCCCGGTTGGGCCGCTGACCCGGGGGGGGCTTGGCCTCGGGGTTGGTCCACCCGCACATGCGGTCGGAGCTCGAGCGGGACTTCGAGCGGTTCAAACGGGAGCTGCCGCGCGACTTCCCGGACCACGTGCGCGCCGCGTACGGGGTCGACCTGACCGCGCGCTACCTGGGCGAGACCGTCCCCCATCCGATCGGCAAGGGGTCAGGGCAGTTGTCGCTCAACGGCGGGCAGCTCGAGGACGACGCCGCGGCCGGACTCGCGTTCGTGGTCCTGAAGACCGTGATCGCGGAGGACGAGGCGGGCGCGCAGTCCATGGCCGCGTGGGCGATCCACGAGACCAGGATGAAGGTCGAGCGCCGGGAGTCCGGCGCCGGGCGGGCCGGCTGGACCGTGACCTGGAAAGGGCGGGGCTGGGACCGCTCGCTCGACGAATATCTTGCGTTGCTGCGCGCGGGGCGGGAGCTGACGCGTGCCAGCCGGCTGCTCGTCGTGCCGTCGGTGAAGTATCACCTGCCGCGCCTCGCCGAAGCGTTCCGCGACCCCGAGTACCGCTACACGACCGCCCGGCTCGCCGAGGCGTGGCGCGAGCCACCGCTGCTCGTCGAGAAAGACTTCTCCCCGACGCTTGCCGGCGACGCGCTCGCCGGGGAGCGCGCCCAGATCGTGCGCTGGTTGCGCGACGTGCCCGAGCGGATCCGCGCCGCGTCTCCCCTCCCCGTGCGGCTCGCCGTGAAGCTCATGAACGCGCGCTTCGACGACGCGTTCCAGATCGAGATGATGGACGCTTGTCGGGGTGCTGACGCGCTCGTCTGCTTCAATCGCTTGTTCGACACCGAGCAAGGCGTCGCGTACGGGGGATGGGACCTGAGTGACCGGAATCTGCGTGTCCTGGACATTGCCCCGGCCGTCAGGCCGGGGCTCACGGGCACCGGCAACATCTGCTCCGGCCGGATGATCCTCGAGTACGCCCGGGGCGGCTGCGAGAGCGTCCAGCTCCACACGTTCTTCCAGGTTCCCCTGGCCGAGTATCCCGCGACCCAGGGCTCGCGCACCCAGCGCGCGCTCCACGCGCTCGTGTTTCACCCCGAGGACGGACTCGTCGCTGGGATGCTCGAGCTGGAGGCACGAGGTGCGCTCGAGCGCCGGGGCGGCGAGCTGCACTTCCTCGACGTGGCCGCACGTGCACATCGCCAAAGTTGAGCTGCACGAGCTGACCCTCCCCTTCGTGGAGCCGTTCATCATCTCGGGCGGCCGCATCGACGCCCGCCGCTCGCTCATCGTCGTGCTGCACGACGAGGCGGGACACTCGGGCTACGGCGAGTCGCCGCCGTTCGAGCTGCCGTTCTATTCGGAGGAGACGCTGGCCAGCGCGCGCGACCTGCTCGCGCGCGTGCTCATCCCCCGCATCACGGGCGGAGAATTCGATTCCCCTGAGGCGGTGGACGAGGCGCTGCGTCACGGTGTCCGGGGCAATCCGTTCGCGCGCGCCGGGATCGAAACCGCGGTGTGGGACCTGGAGGCCCACCGCTGCGGCACCGGCCTCGCGCAGCTCGTCGCCGCCCGGGTCGGCGCGGAGCCCGCCACGAGCGTCCCCTGCGGCGTGGCCCTCGGCATCCCCGAGGACGGGAAGACCGACACCCTCACGCGCCGTGTGTACGAGGCACTGCAGCTCGGCTACCGGCGGGTGAAGATCAAGGTGAAACCCGGCTGGGACGAGGCGGCGGTGCGTGCGGCGCGTGCCGGAATGGCGAACGTCGATCTCCCGCTCACCGTGGACGCGAACGGCGCATACGGGTGGCCCGAGCACGAGCGCAATCTCCGCGCGCTCGACGATGCCGGCCTGCTCTACATCGAGCAACCGCTCGCGCCCGACGAGCTGGTGGGGCACGCCCGCCTGGCCCAGGCGCTCCGCACGCCCGTCTGTCTCGACGAGACGTTGCGGGACGCCGCCGCCGCGCGGCAGATCGCAGCGCTCGCGGGCCCGAAGATCTGGAACATCAAGGTGCATCGCGTCGGCGGGCTGAGCGAAGTGTGCCGGGTGTATCGCGCGGCCGCGGACTACGGAGCGGAGTTGTGGGCGGGAACGATGCCCGAATCGGGTATCGGCTCGCAGGCGGCGCTCGCCGTCGCGGCGCTGCCGCGGTGCGTCTATCCCTCCGATCTCGAGCCCAGCACCCGGTGGTATGGACGGGGCGCCGATGTCATCAAACTGAGCATGAGCAAGGACGGCCGCATCGCGGTGCCCGGCGTGTCGGTGGCCCGGCTGCTCGACGGAGCGCGGTTTCGTGCGGTGACCAAGCGGCTCGTCGCTTGACGGCGCGCGGTCGCCGTGCGAAATCACCGGCCGGTCTCGAGCGTCCTCCCCCTCATGATCCGGAGAGGTCAACCGTGATTGCCTTGCGTGGCGTGGTGTGGTCGATTCTCCTCGCCGTCGTGCTCGCCTCCATGACCGTCGCCCAGCAGTACGACCCGAGACTCTTCGACGGCATGCGCTGGCGTCTGATCGGGCCGTTCCGCGGCGGGCGCACGGTCGCAGCCGTCGGGGTGTCGGGCCGGCCTGACGTGTTGTACATCGGCGTGAACAACGGCGGCGTCTGGAAGAGCGACGACTACGGACGCACCTGGACGCCGATCTTCGACGACCAGCCCACGGGCTCCATCGGCGCAATCGCCGTGGCTCCGTCCGACCCGCGGACCATCTACGTGGGGAGCGGCGAGGGGCTGCAGCGCCCCGATCTGTCGGTCGGGGACGGGATCTACAAGAGCGCGGACGGCGGCGCCACGTGGCGCCATCTCGGGCTCCGGGACGGCCAGCAAATCCCGGCGATCGTGGTCGATCCGCGGGATCCGAACCGGGTGTTCGCGGCGGTGTTGGGGCACCCGTACGGCCCGAACGCGGAGCGCGGCGTGTTCCGCTCGAGCGATGGGGGCGCGGCGTGGGAGAAGGTGCTCTACACCGACGAGAATACCGGCGCCGTGGACGTCGCGCTCGACCCCGCGAATCCACAGACGGTGTTCGCCGTGCTGTGGGCCGCGCGCCAGGCGCCGTGGGAGATCGGCAGCTCGTGGACGCTGTCGGCCAAGAACGGCCTCTACAAGTCCACGGACGGCGGGACCACGTGGCGGCAGCTCACCGGGGGCCTGCCGGGCGCTGACGACGGCCTGGGTCGCATCGGGCTCGGGTTCGCCGCGAGCGCGGCCGGCCGCGTGTACGCCGTGCTGGGCGCGAAGCGGGGCGGCGGCCTGTACCGCTCCGACGACGGCGGCGAGCACTGGCGGTTCGTCAACGGCGACGAGCGGCTGTGGGGTCGCGACGGCGACTTCAACGAAGTGAAGGTCGATCCGACCAATCCCGACGTCGTCTACGTGGCGAACGTCGTGACTTGGAAGTCCAGCGATGGGGGGCAGACGTTCACCGCGTTTCGCGGCGCCCCGGGCGGGGACGACTACCATCGGCTCTGGATCGATCCTGCCAAGCCCGACGTCATCCTCCTCGCCGGCGACCAGGGCGCGATCGTGACGGTGAACGGCGGCGCGACCTGGAGCTCGTGGTACAACCAGCCCACGGCCCAGTTCTATCACGTCGTCACCGATAACCGTTTTCCTTACTGGGTCTACGGCGGGCAGCAGGAGAGCGGATCGGCGGGCGTCGCGAGCCGCGGCAACGACGGCCAGGTCACCGTCCGGGAGTGGCATCCCGTGGGCGTCGAGGAGTACGGCTACGTGGCCCCAGACCCGCTGCACCCCAACCTGATTTACGGCGGCAAGATCAGCCGCTTCGACTGGGCCACGGGCCAGGTCCAGGACGTGTCGCCCGAGCCGGTGCGGATGGGGAAGTATCGCTGGGTGCGCACGATGCCGGTGCTGTTCTCGCCCGTCGACCCCCGCGTCTTGTACCTCGGCGCGACCGTGCTCTTCAAGACGACGAACGGGGGCGCGAGTTGGCAGACGATCAGCCCCGATCTGACGCGCGCGATGTACGACGTGCCCCCGGGCCTCGGCGCCTTCACGACGCTCGATCCCGAGCAGGGGAAGCACCGCGGCGTGATCTACACGATCGCACCGTCGTTCCGGAAGGTGAACCTGCTCTGGGCGGGCACCGACGACGGGCTGATCCACGTCACGCACGACGGCGGCAGGTCGTGGACCGACGTGACGCCGTCCGCCCTCACCCCGTGGAGCAAAGTGTCGCTCCTCGAAGCCTCTCACTTCGACACGCTCGCGGCGTACGCCGCCGTGAACCGCTTCCGGCTCGACGATCTGCGCCCGCACGTCTATCGAACGAAAGACGGCGGCAAGAGCTGGCGGGAGCTCGTCGCGGGCATACCGGCCAACGAGGTCGTGAACGCCGTGCGCGAGGATCCCCTGCAGCGCGGCCTGCTGTTCGCCGGGACGGAGCGCAGCGTGTACGTGTCGTTCGACGACGGCGAGCGCTGGCAGCCGCTCCGTCTCAATCTGCCCGCGTCGGCGGTCCGCGACCTCGTCGTTCATGGGAACGACCTCGTCGTCGGGACGCACGGGCGGTCGTTCTGGATCCTCGACGACGTGACGCCGCTGCGGCAGATCGCCGCCGCGGCCCGGGCGACGGACGCGTACCTCTACCGGCCGGCGCCCGTCGTACGCGTGCGGTGGAACGAGAACACCGATACGCCGCTGCCCCCCGACGAGCCGGCGGGGCAGAACCCCCCCGACGGCGCGATTCTCGATTACTACCTCGCGCATGCGGCGTCCGGCCCCGTGACGCTCGAGGTCCTGGACGCGCGGGGGAACGTGGTGCGCCGCTTCTCGAGCGCGGACCAGCCGGAGCGGCCCGACTCCGACGTGAACATCCCAACCTCGTGGATCCGACCGCCGCAACTGCTGAGCGATGCTCCGGGGATGCACCGCTTCGTGTGGGATCTGCACTACCCGCCTCCGCCGGCCTTGCGTCACGAGTATCCCATCGCGGCGATCTATCGCAATACGCCCCGGGAGCCGCGCGGGCCCTGGGTCGTGCCGGGTCGCTACACGGCGCGACTGACGGTCGCGGGCCAGGCGTACGTGCAGCCGCTTACGGTGACGATGGATCCCCGCGTCGCGCTGCCCCCGGGCGCGCTCGCGCGTCAGTTCGCACTCGCCTCGCGCCTCGTCGCGGCGCTGCGCGGCGACTCGGCGGCGCTCGAGCAGGTGCGCGCCCTGCGCAAGGAGTTGAAGGCAGTCCGCGAGCGGGCGGGCACCGGACCCCTCGGCGCGACGCTCGACTCGCTCGACGCCCGCGCGGCGACGCTCGAGACGGGCGGGCCCGCACCGGCCCCGGGGGCGCGGCGCGAGGAGAATCTGACACGGCTGAACGGGGAGCTGGTCCAGCTGTACGGGGTGATTCAGGGCGTGGATGCCGCGCCCACGACCCAGGCCGTGGCCGCGGTACGGGAGTTGGAGCGCGCCCTGGCTGAGCGCCTGGCACGGTGGCGCGAGTTGCAGGGGAGCTTCCGTTCGGCGACCCGCGGCGTACAATACGAACGACCATGATTCCGATCGAACACCAGCCACCGGGCTACTGGGCGAGGAATCTCTACACGAGTCCTCGCAAGCGGCCCAAGTCCGACGGCCCGCTCAAGGACCTGCCGCCGCGCGCCGGTCAGCGCTTCCGGCGCGCGCGCGAAGGGATTCGCGCGCTGAAGCATGTGACGGAGCAGGTCGTGTTCATGGGCACGGCGTGGAAGTGGGTGTGGATGTACGAGGTCGGCGGCCGCAAGCTCGGCTATCTGCATCCCATGGAGGCGGGGCTCTCCGGGACGTTCGTGCTGACCGAGAGCGAAGAGCGGGAGCTCGCGGTCACCAACGGCCTCCCGAAGACGCTGCGGCAGGCGATGCGCGACGGCCGAGTGGCGAACGGGATCCGCTGGTGCTGGATGGAATTCCCCGACCTCGAGGCCGTCGACGCGTTCGTGCACGTCGTCCACCTGAAACACCAGCTGCTCGCGCGGCCGGAGTAAGGGCACGGCACTGCCGTGCCCCGACCCGGGCCGCGCACGGCACTTGTGCCTCCTTCGCCGTCGGCACTACATTCCGGCGCCCCGCGAGCCGTTCCATACACACACGATACATTCGCCATCGAGCGCGATTGATGACGAAGAGGAGTGGTTGGGCCGGAGTGGGTGTCGCGATAGCCGTGGCCATCGCCCCCCCCCTCTCCCCGGCCGTGTCACAAAGCAGCCAGCCGGCGCCACCATACAAAGCTCCCGTCATCAGCGACACGGGGCGGCTGCCGGGTCCCCGTCAGCCAATCTTCTTTCGTCACGACATCCACGCCGGTCAGGACCGGATCCCCTGCCTGTACTGTCACAGCACGGTGACCATCTCGAGCGAGCCCGGGATTCCGGCGCTCCAGACGTGCTTCGGATGCCACCAGATGATCGGCGGGTCGACGCCGTCGCATCAGGCGGAGATCAAGAAGGTCCGCGAGGCGTTTGCGAACCGACAGCCGCCGCACTGGATCCGCGTGCACGCGCTCCCGGGCTTCGTGCGCTTCCCGCACCAGCGTCATATCAAAGTCCTGGGCACCGAGGGCTGCACGAACTGCCACGGTGACGTGCGCACCATGCCCCAGGTGTACCAGGTGGCCACGCTCCGCATGGGCTGGTGCATCAACTGTCACGTGCAGCGCAACGTGAGCCGCGACTGCACGGTGTGCCACTACTGAGAGCCGAGCGCATGGATCGGAGGCGGTTCCTCACAGTCTTGGGCGCCACGGGCGGGGCGGCCGCCGCTGTGTCGGCGTGCGGCATCGGCCCCGAGCCGACCGAGCACCTCGTCCCCTACGTCATCCCGCCCGAGAACCAGGTTCCCGGCGTCGCCACGTACTACGCCACCACCTGCCGCGAGTGCACGGCCGGATGCGGGCTGCACGCCAAGGTCCGCGAAGGCCGGGTGATCAAGCTCGAGGGGAATCCCGACTCGCCGATCAACCAGGGGCGGCTGTGCGCGCGCGGCCAAGCGGCGCTTCAGGGCCTGTACAACCCCGATCGCGTCACCGACCCGATGGCCCGGACGGCGACCGGCGAGTGGCAGAAGCTCACGTGGGACGAGGCGATCGGACGTCTCGCCGCTCAGGTCAAGGCGGCCCGGGGCAAGGGTATCGTCTTCGTCACCGGGCTCGAGACGGGGTCGTTCGGCGACTTGGTCGATGCCTGGATGAGGGAGACCGGCGGCCGGCACGTGACCTACGAGCCGTTCGCCTTCGAGGCGCTGCGGGAGGGGAACCGGCTCGCCTTCGGCACGCCGGCTATTCCGTGGTATGATTTCGCCGCCGCGCGCTACATCGTGTCGTTCGGCGCCGACTTCATGGAGACGTGGCTCTCGCCCGTCGGCTACCAGAACGCGTTCACGCACGCCCACGCGTTCCAGACGGGCCGTGCCGCGCCGCCCGCGAAGTTCGTGTATGTCGGCCCTCGCCTGTCGCTCACCGGGATGAGCGCGGACGAGTGGATCGCCCCGGTCCCCGGATCGGAGGGCCTGCTCGCGCTCGCGATGGCGCAGGTAATCGTGACGGGGCGGCGCGCTCCACTGCCGGCCGACGCGGCGCGGCTCCGAGGGCTGCTCGCGGCACATGCACCGGAGAAGGTCGCAGCTGCGGTCGGGATTGCGGCGAGTGACATCACGCGGCTCGCGCGCGAGTTCGCGGCGTCGCAGGGCGGTCTCGCGGTGGCGGGCGGAGTCGCGGCCCAGTATCCCAACGGCGCCGAGATCGTCGCGGCGGTGGACATCCTGAACTACGTGGCTGGGCAGGTCGGAAAGACCGTCAAGTTCGGTCCTAATCACGGCCTCGGGCAGGCTGGCTCGTTCAAGCAACTTGGCGACCTCGTCGCGGACCTGTCCGGCGGCAAGGTGGCGTTGCTGCTCGTGCAAGGCGCGAATCCGGTGCACACCCTCCCCGGCACGTTCTCCCAGGCGCTCGGGCACGTCGGGTTCAAGGTGAGCTTCTCGCCGTACTGGGACGAGACGACGGCGGCGGCCGATCTCGTGCTCCCCGACCTCCACCCGCTCGAGCAGTGGAACGACTCGCGGCCTCGCGCCGGGATCTACGCGCTGCAGCAGCCGGTGATGCAGCCCGTGTTCCCGAACGCCCTCGCCGCGGGCGACGTGCTGCTCCGCGCCGCCGGGAAGGCGGGGACGTTCAAGGACTACGTGCAGGGCCGCTGGCACGAGCTGCACCAGCGCTTCGGTAAGGGGCGGGACTTCGAGCAGTTCTGGAACGACGCGCTGCAGCACGGCGGCATCTACACCGACGCGGCGACGCAGACTGTGCGCCTCGGCCCGCGCATCGAGCAGCTGGGGGCCGGTGTCGCCGGCGCACCGGGCGCGGCGGACAAGCTCCCGCTGGTCGTGTTCCCGTCGCTGGCGCTCCACGATGGCCGCGGCGCGAACAAGCCGTGGCTGCAGGAGCTCCCCGACCCCGTGTCGAAAATCACCTGGCACGCGTGGGTCGAGCTGCACCCTGAGACGGCGGCGAAGTGGCAGCTGGCGAACGGAGACATCCTGCTCCTCAAGTCCCCGCACGGCGCGGTGCGCGCGCCGGTGTGGATCACGCCGGGCATCCGACCCGACGTGCTGGCGGTCCCAACGGGGCAGGGGCACAAGGCGTACGGCCGCTACGCCAAGGACCGGTCGTTCAACCCGTTCGAGCTGCTGAGCGATGCGCCGGCGGACTTCGGCGGGCGCGCCTTTGCCGTCAGCGTCACCGTCCAGAAGACCCCGGAACATCGCCGCCTCGCCACGATCGAGGGCGACGCACGCGAGCAGGGGCGCGGCGTAATCGAAGTCCTGGCGCTCGCCCGGGCGCGGGAGCTCAAGTCCGGGTCGCATCCCTTCGCCGAGCGGGAGACGCCTGCCTACGCCGACAAGGCGCTCGCCGACTGGGCCGACGCGCAGCACGAGAAAGCGAGTCTCGGGAACTACGCCGGTGCCCATCCGCGCTGGGCGATGGCCATCGACCTCGCGAAATGCACCGGCTGCTCGGCGTGCGTCACCGCCTGCTACGCCGAGAACAACCTCGCGACGGTGGGCGAGGAGCTGTTCGTGCGCCGCCGCCAGATGAGCTGGATCCGCATCGAGCGGTACTACACGGGCGGCGACGCCGCCCGGCCGGTGGGCGCGGTCGTGACGCCGATGCTGTGCCAGCAGTGCGGCAACGCGCCGTGCGAGCCCGTGTGTCCGGTGTACGCGGCATACCACACGCCCGACGGACTCAACGGCCAGGTCTACAACCGCTGTGTGGGCACGCGCTACTGCGCCAACAACTGCCCGTACAAAGTGCGCTACTTCAACTGGCACAACTACGCCGAGCCGGGGGGCGAGTGGGAGAGCTGGCCCGATCCACTCAACATGCTCCTGAACCCCGATGTGACGGTGCGGGAGAAGGGCGTGATGGAGAAGTGCACCTTCTGCGTGCAGCGCATCCGTGGCGCCCAGAACCGCGCTCGGCTCGAGGACCGGGTCGTTCAGGATGGTGACATCACGCCGGCCTGCGCGCAGGCGTGCCCGTCGGAGGCGATCGTGTTCGGCGACCTGCACGACAAGACCTCGCGCGTCGCCGCCCTGGCGCAGGACCCGCGCGGTTATCACGTGCTCGCCGGGCTCAACACCAGGCCCGCCATCACCTACCTCGCCCGCGTGACGCAGGGCGCGGCCGCGGAGGCGTGAGCGATGGCCGGCACGCAGACCTCGCGCGTCACCTACGATTTCGTCACCCGCGCCATCGCGCGCACCCTGGGGCATCCGGGGAAGGGCTACTACGCCCTGCTGGGGACGGCGGTCGCCCTGCTCGGCGTCGGGATCGTCTGTCTGCTCCTGTTACTGCGCTACGGCCTCGGGCTCGCGGGCTACTCCCACCCGGTGTATTGGGCGGTCTACATCACGTGCTTCGTGTTCTGGGTGGGCATCGCGCACTCGGGCACGCTCATCAGCGCCATCCTCTTCCTGTTTCGGTCCGGGTGGCGCACGGCGGTGTACCGCACCGCCGAGGCGATGACGGTGTTCGCGGTGATGACGGCCGGGCTGTTCCCGCTGATCCACATCGGCAGGCAGTGGTACTTCTACTGGCTGCTCCCGTACCCCAACGAGCGCGGGCTGTGGCCCAACTTCAAGTCGCCGCTCATCTGGGACGAGTTCGCGATCGGGACCTACTTCACGGTCTCGACGGTGTTCCTGATCATGGGGTTGATCCCCGACATCGCGGCGGTACGCGACGTGGCGACGGGGTGGCGCAAGAAGCTCTACGCCGTCACCGGGCTCGGGTGGCGCGGCACCAACGAGCAATGGCGGCACTACACGCGGGGCTATCTCTACCTCGCCGCCCTCGCCACGCCGCTCGTGCTCTCGGTGCACAGCGTCGTGTCCTGGGACTTCGCGATGGCGATCGTGCCCGGCTGGCACGCGACGATCTTCGCCCCCTACTTCGTGGCGGGCGCGATCTACTCGGGCGTGGCGATGGTGATCACGCTGCTCGTGCCGATCCGCAAGCTGTTCCACCTCGAGGAGCTGATCACCGTCCACCACTTCCAAAACCTGGCGAAGCTGTGCCTCCTCACCGGGATGATCGTGGGGTACGCCTACTGCGTCGAGTTCTTCACGGCGTGGTTCGGGGGGCACCCGGATGAGCGGGCCGCGTTCTGGTACCGCGCGTTCGGGCCGTTCTGGTGGGCCTCGTGGACGATGTTCATCTGCAACGCGTTCCTGCCGCAGCTGCTGTGGTTCCAGCAGATCCGCACGAACATCCTGGCGTTGTTCGTGATCTCGATCTTCGTGAACGTCGGCATGTGGTTCGAGCGCTACGTCATCATCGTCGTCTCGCTCGCGGGCGAGCCGTTCGAGCGCTTTGCGAACGCCACCTACAACCCGACCTGGGCGGACTGGGGCATCATGGCGGGTAGCTTCGGGTGGTTCTTCATGTGGTTCCTGTTGTTCGTGAAGAACTTCCCCGCCGTCTCGATCTCGGAGGTGAAGGAGGTCCTGCCGGCACCGCGCCGCGGGAAGGCGGTGGCGGCATGAAGCTCGTGAACCCGCTGACCGCGATCTTTCACCCGCCGCCAACCCCGGGCGTGCTGGCGGTGTTCGGCCATCTCGACGCCACGGTGGACGCGATCGGCCAGCTGCGCAAAGGCGGCCACACCGACTTCACCGTCTACTCCCCGATCCCGCGCCACGAGATCGAGGACGCCCTGGACCAGCCCGTGAGCCCGGTGCGGATGTTCACCCTGATCGGCGGCATCGCGGGATGCGCGATCGGCGCCTGGATCACGCTCTATATGTCGTACGATTGGCCGTTGGTGCTCGGCGGCAAGCCCGTGGGGTCGATCCCGCCTTACGTCGTGATCATGTTCGAGATGACGGTCCTGTTCGGGGCGCTCTCCACCATCCTCGGCATCGCGTTCAACGCGCTGTTCGCCGCGCGCCGCCTCGGGACCGTGGCGTACGACCCGCGCTTCACGAACGACAAGTTCGGCATCTTCGTCCCGTCGGAGCTGGCGCGGCAGGGTCAGGTCGAGGGCCTGCTGCGTGGGGCCGGCGCCGAGGAGGTGCGGCGTGCGTAGGCCGCGTGCCGTCTTTGCCGCCCTCGCCGCCCTCGCCGCCCTCGCGTGCAATCCGGACGATGTCGTGCACCGCATCGGCTGGTTCTCCACCATGCGCCACCAGCGCAGCATCAAGCCGTACGCCCGACCGATCCCGCCCGTGCCCGGTACGGTGCCCGTGAGCGGCGGCGAAGTGATGCCTTCCCTGACCACCGCGGACCGCCTCGTGAACGCGCGAACTCGGACGTCGGAGTCCATCAATCGCGGCCGCTTCCTGTACGGGACGTACTGTCTCGTGTGCCACGGCGAGTCGGGTCGCGGCGACGGGCCGATCTCCTCCGCAGCGGGCGGGCCCTACTTCGGCGTCCGCTCGCTCGTGAACGACACGATCGCGCGCCGCTCCGACGGCTATGTCTACGCCGTCATCGTGAACGGGCAGATGATGGGACGTGGCCTGATGCCGGTCTACGGGGACAAGGTGCGGGGTGACGACCGCTGGGACCTGGTGAACTACGTGCGTACCCTGCAGGCGCTGGCGCGGAGCCAGGGGAAACGATGAGCGCGACGGCGGTGGCGGCAGCGGGGGGCGGGGGGGGGGCCGGGGGCGGGGGGGGCTCGCGGTCCGAGCTGGTTCAGAAGGCGCGGCGGTTCCCGGCGCGGGCGTTCGTGACGTGGGGTGCGCTGCTGACCCTGCTCGGCGCCGTGGCGTTCCTTTCGATCCTCACCGCCGGCCGGCAGGCCCGCGCGTGGCAGGCATGGCACGTCAACTTCATGTTCTGGACCGGGCTCGCGCAGGGGCTGGTGGTGTTCGCAGCCACGCAGAAGCTCGCAAAGGGCCATTGGTCGGGGCTTTTGATCCGCTTCGCCGAGGCGGCGGCGGCGTTCCTGATCGTGTCGCTCGCGCTCTACGTCGGGCTGTTCCTCGGCCGCTTCTCGATCTTCAGCTGGCTGCACGAGCCCCGGCCCGACATCGGCGTGTGGCTCACGACGAAGTTCTTCTTCGTGCGGAATGGGCTGATTTACGTCGCCCTCGCGTGGCTGTCGTGGCGCTTCGTGCGACACGACATGGCGCCCGACCTGGAGGAGCTCGCTGACGGCCGGCCGGCCGAGCGGCTCGCGGGGCGTGACAAGATCGCGCGCGAGGCGGCGATCCTCATCGTGGGGTACGCGTTCGGGTACAGCCTGCTCGCGTTCGACCTGATGATGTCGCTCGCCCACAAGTGGGTGAGCAACCTGTTCGGCGCGTTCTATTTTATGGGCAGCTTCCTCGCCGCGCTCATGGCGCTCGCCGTCATCGCGATCGCCGTGCGGCGGCGGATGGGGCTCGCATCCCTGATCTCGTCGAAGCAGCTCCACGACCTCGGCAAGCTGTCCTTCGGGTTCACAGTGTTCTGGGCCTACCTGATGTGGGCGCAATACCTCGTCATCTGGTACGGTAACCTGCCGGAAGAGACCTACTTCATCTTCTACCGGCTGATCGGTCCGTGGAAGCCGATCGGCGTCGCGGTATTCCTGATGGTATTCGTGATTCCCTTCGTCGGCCTGCTCGGCGTGAAGCCCAAGCAGCACCCGCCCACGTTCCTGCTCTTCGCCCTCGTGAGCCTGACCGGGATCTGGCTCGAGCGCTACCTCGAGATCGTGCCGTCCATCAACGGGGGAGCCGGGCCCGCGCTCGGCCTCCCGGAGCTCGGCGTCACGGCGCTATTCGGCGGGTTGTTCCTCCTGTCCCTCGGTTGGTTCGCCGCCCGCTACCCGATGCTGTCGCCGCGTCTCGCCGCGGACACGCTGGAGCGCGAGCACCACTAAATCCCTCACCGTTTCCTGACACTTCCCGCACGCGCCTCGGCACCCGGTCGAGGCGCTTTTGACGTTGTGAGGGTACTTGTCACGACACGCTCATTCAGGGGGTCTCATGCGACGGTTCGCAGGTCTACTCGGGACGGTGTTGCTGCTGTCCTGCAACAATGCAACGTACGGCGGCGGTGGAGGAGGCGGGGGCTGCACACCGACGGCCACGAAGGTCTGTATGGTTGGAAAATCGTTCAGCCCCACGAACCTCACGATCTCGACCGGTACTGCGGTATCCTGGGACAACGGAAGCACCCTCACGCACACCGTAACGAGCTCATCGAGTTCGACAGAAGCTTTCAATAGCGGCAATGTCGCCCCGGCCGGGACCTACAGCCACACCTTCGCAGTCGCAGGCACCTTCCACTACTTCTGCCAGTACCACGGCGCCGACGGGAACCCTCCGACCGGCATGGCTGGCACGATCACCGTGCAGTAGCGGCCAGCGGCGCTAGGGCCGGAGCGGCTGGAGCCGGCGCCGCAGCGCAACCAGTGAATCGGCGGGCACGGGGCCCCGGACGTCCAGGAAGAGCCCCGCGTCCGCGTGGTCCGTGGCAGCGGCGCGTGCCGGCGCCGCCGCTGGCTTGGCCTTGCGGGCCGCTGGAGCAAGGGAGTCGGGCTGTGCCGCTCCGGCGACGACCACCTCTGCCAGCATGAGCTGGCTCGGCCGTCCGTTGATCACCGCGATCGCCGTGCTCGAATCGAGCGGCTGCTCGACGACTACCACGGCGGCATAGCCGATCATGCGCGCCCGGTGGACGCTCCGGATCGGCAGGTCGGGAACGACGCGCGGATCCGCACCGAGCAGCACGCGGGCGCTATCGACGGTAAGGGGCGGACCGGTCAGGGCGTAGCTTCGAGCATCGAGGAGGCCCGTGGGAGGCGCCGGCGCGGCGGCGGGCGCCATTGCCCGGTCCCGCTCCCGCGGCGCGACCGCGGCGTTATCGCGTACCCGGAGCGCGGCCGGGGGCCGCGCCGGCACCGACGCCGGGCGTTTCGACGGCGCGATGGTTTCGGAGGCGGCGAGGTCGCCGGTGCGCTTCTCGGCCGGCGGCTCGCGTCTCAAGGTTCCCGAGCCGAGGTACAGCCCCGCGCCGAGCGCGAGCACGACGGTCGCGGCCCAGGCGAGCGGTAGCCGCACTTGCCACCACAGACGTCCCGGCGCCTTCGCGTCGCCGGGACGGAACGGCGGCAGCGCTCGGTCAGGTGGCGCGGCTCGGCCGAGCAGCTCGTCGGCCCGTCCGATTAGCGCGCGCTCCTCTTCCAGGCGAGTACGGCAGTCCGGGCACTGTGCGAGATGCGCGTCGACGCCCCGGGCCTCATCCGGTGGCAGCTCGCCGTCCAAGTAGGCGTGCAGCGTGCCGTCATCCACGTGCGACATGTTCACCCTTCTTTCCCGCCTCGTACGCGTCCACGAGCCGCCGGCGCGCGCGGGCGAGCGTCGTACCGACCGCGCCGCGCGCCAGCCCGGTCTGGGCGGCGATCTCCTCGTAAGAGAGCCCCGAATCCCACAGCAGCAGGACCTCGCGATCACGCGGCGTCAGCTGCTCGAGCGCGGCGCGGACTTGCGACCGCTCGCCCTCCGCGTGCAGCGCTTCGTCCACCGCCGGCGTGCTGTCCTGCGGCTCGGCCCCGAGCAGCGTCAGGTGACGCCGCTCGCGCGCCCAGCGTCGAGCATCGTCTCGCGCCATGTTCGCCGCCACGACGAAGAGCCACCCCCGGGCGTTCTCCGGCTTGTGTACCAGTGCTCGGGCGAACGCCTCCTGCGCCAGGTCCTCCGCGCGCTCGACGTCCCACACCTTGCGGTACACGAACCGCACGAGCGCGCGGTAGGTGGTCCGGTACACGTCCGCCAGATCGTCGGGCACGGACGTCAACGCGGAACGCGGAAGTCGGAACGCGGAACAGCAAGGCCTGCCTCCGCGGAGTTCGTCGTGTTGTTCCGCGTTTCGCGTTCCGCGTTCCGCCTTCGGTTCATCCCCGAAACTCCCGCACCAGCCGCTCCAAGTCGCCGTCCGCCCACGCCGTCTTACCGCCGGATTCAATCTTGATGCTGACGCGCCGTCCGGCCACCAGCACTGCCGGCGCCAACGCCGCTGGTTTCACGAGCTCGGGGAGCGCGCGCAGCAGGGCGAAGTAGGCGTCGCTGAATGGCGCCACCCGCACGACGCGCAGCGAGTCGCAGTGGCGCGTGTCTGTCCATACGCTGTCGCGCAGCACGAACAGGCGAGCGCCGACGCGCTGGGTGGCGCCGGTGCGAGCAGCCGGCGCGGCGACGCTGGAGTCGGCCTCGACCACGACCTCCGACCGCATGAGCTTCGAATCGCGCTCCGCGCGCCGCACCGCCCGGTCGCCCGTCTGGTCGCGGGGCGCCGCCGTGACGGTCACCGCGCCGAGGGGGACGGGCATGCGTCCGAACGCCACCGTCGGCGGCTCCTGCACCAGGTACGAGGTGTAGTCGGTGAGGATCCCGTAGCGCAGCGCCAGCCGCTTCAGCTCGCTCAGGATCTCGGGATTCGGCCCGTGCAGCCTGATGTCGCGCGACAGCGCGCCCGCCTTGCGGGCGGCCCAGAGCTGCTGGATGTACCCGCGGGCGCCGGCGTCACCGCTGAAGGAGGCGTCCGTCGTAAACCGCTCCTCATGGCCGCCTCTCCGTCCCGTGATCGTCACGGACCGCTCTCCACCTCCGGCGCCGCGGTACCGCCCGAACACCACGAGCTCGTCGTCGGCGAATAGGTCGGGGAGTCCTTGCGGCTGCAAATCGTACAGCTCGACGCCGTCGGCGCGGAGCGCCACGTCAGTGAGCACGGGCGACGAGATCTTCGCCGCCAGGGCGCCCACGGCCTGCTCGATGTCGCCGCCGGGCCGGATGTACTCGGCGACCCCGCGGGCGCGCTCTGTGAGCCGCTCGAGCACGTACGTGTTGACGTCATACCCGACACCGAACGCAAAGACCCGAAACGCGCCACGGCCGCGGTCTGCCTGGTCGGCGATGCGCTCGGGATCGGTCTCACCCACCGTCGGCATCCCGTCGGTCAAGAAGACCACGACGCCGAGCGCGCCTTCGGCGGGGGACGTCGCGAATGCCTCCGCCAGCGCCCCGGCGATGTTCGTGCCGCCCTCGGCCGAGATCGTCCGGACCCACTGTTGCGCGTCGCGGACGTGCTCGGTCGACCCCTCTGTCCACGCGGGCGCGTACCGCCGCACATCGCTGCTGAAGGTGATCAGCCGGAACCGGTCCCCTGCGCGCAACGTGCCGAGCAGCTGCACCAGCGCCGCCTTGGCCTGGTCGAGCTTCTCCCCGGACATCGAGCCCGACACGTCGAGCACGGCGACGACATCGCGATGCAGCGTCACCGTCTGCGCCGCCCGGCCGGGCGCGAGCAGCAACATGAAGTAGCCGTCCTCGCCGGCCGGCTGGTCGCCCACGAGCGACATCCCCAGGAGGCCGCGAGCCAGCGGCAGGAACACCTCGAGATCGCCGCCCGCCGCCGTGTCGGGGAGCGTCAGCTCGAGCCGGTCGCCGCTGCGGTTGAGGGTGAGTCGGTGCGTGGGCGAGTAGGGATCGCCGAAGCGCGCGGCGCTGTCGACCTGGAGCCGGAAGCCGTGTGATTGAGCAACGGCCGCCCCTCCCCCCGCCCCCGCAGCGTAGCGGAAGCGCCAGGCGTCGCCTACGCGGTCGAGCAGCTGCGTGTAGCGCAGCGTGATCTTGCGGGTCTCGCCCGGAGCGATCGGAAACACACGCGCGCGGAGGAGCCCGTGGCCGGCGAGCTCGATCAGTGCCGGGTCGCGCTTGCGGCGGACGATGTCTTCGTAGATCGCCCGCGCCTGCGCGGCATCCATGGGCTCGCCTTTCAGCTCGCGGTCACCTTGCCAGAGCGAGAAGTCGCTGAACACGGCCTCGCCGGGCAGCGGATAGAGGTAGCTCGCCTCGTCGAGGAGCATCCCGCCGTTCCTGAACCATTCCTCGACCGTCACGCGGGCCACGCGCCCCGTCACCGCGACCTGGACCGCGCTCCGTACCTTCTCGATCGCTCCCCGGGGCAGGGGACGGATCGGCTCGATCCACCCCTGCGTGGCCGCGCGCGAGAGGGGCATGATGAGCAAGGCGAGCGGTACCGCCAGGTGACGCTCGAACGACCGCATAGCACGCATTCCTGTGAGGGACGCCAGGAGAGACGCTCCATGGGGGGGAAGTTGCACATGCCGGGCATACGACGACGCCGGAAGGGGTTGCGGCGAGGGCGCGCACGTGCCCATCTTGGGTGCGCCGCAGCGCCACCACCGGCCGTAAGGGTCCGCGCCCTACTGGATGGGAATCGTGCCGCGCTACACTTACCGCCGCCTCACCCGGCTGCCGACGTCAGCGGACGAGCTTCGTCGCCACACCGTTCTCAACCTCCCCGGCATGCTCGCGGGGCTGAGCTTCGAGCACACGGTCATGGAGCCCGGCGCGGCCGTGCCGATCTCGGTCGACGACGAGGCGGGCATCCTCATCTTCACGCTCTCGGGCCGCGGCGTCATGCTGCTCGATGGCGACCGCATCGAGGTCGGGGCGAACGACGTGGTGCACATTCCGCCGGGCGTGTCGTACGGGATGCAAACACTCGGCGGCACCGACTGGATCTACGTCGTGCTGCAGGCGCCGGTCGAGTGAGGCGTCATCCGTCATCCGTCATCCGTTCTCCGTGGTCCGCAGATGCGGTTACGGATGACGGAAGACGGACAACGGATGACGTTTAGCCCACCGCACATTGATTTGGGCCGAACTCGAGTGCCTCCGCCTCCGCCTCCGAGATCTCAGCCAGACCGAGATTGGCGAGTTTGATGCTGCGGTAACTCTCAGGAGGGGTCGCGGTGTGGTCGGCCACCCACACAAGGAACGCGCGCTCCTCCTGCAGGGCTGCCGCTTCGTTGGTCGCCGCGATGACGTCGAAGCGCGCGGCGACGCTGCGGTCGGCCCGACGCTCCCGTTCGCCAGCGTAGTGTGCCGGCAGGACCACCAGGTCGCCGGGCCACTCGTGCCGGGCGCGCTCGAGGCTGCGCCACAGCAGGCGCGCCCACGCGTCGCGCCGCCCGCCCAGGTCGGGCCGGCCCACCGACCGGACGAACAGAAAGTCGCCGGTGAGCGCGAGCGTGCCGTCGGCGAGGAGCGCCACGCTGCCGAGGGTGTGCCCCGGGACGTGCGCGACCCGCAGCGCCGCTCGTCCGAACGCTATCGTGTCGCCGTCGGTCATGGGCTGGTAGGCGAGGCGCCCCGGCGCGTCGTCGTACGGCGAGCGGGCGTCGTCCGGATGCAGGAAGTAGGGCACCTGCCAGCGGACCGCGGCCGCGGGGGCGCCGCTCAGGTAATCGGCGTGGATGTGCGTGTCGATCACGGCGGCGGGTGTCGCGTCGAGTTCCGCGAGCAGCGCGTCGTAGCGGTCGAGATGGCGCCCGGGATCGACCACCACGGCGTCGCCGTCGCTCACCAGCACGTAGGACAGTGCGCCCTTGCCGACGCGGTCGAGCTGCAGCACGTGGTGCAGCGCGGCGGTGGGGGCGAGGCGGCGGACCAGATAGACGGTCTCCCACGCGGCCATGCCGCCCGTCACCGAGTACGCCTCGAAGCCGCGCTCGCGCAGGAAGCGGGTCGCCCGCTGGCTCGAGTTGCCGTGGCCGCAGATCACCGCGACGGGCGCCGTCCGTTCGAGGCCGAGCGGCGCGAGGCTCGGCAAGCGGTACATCTCGGACGCCGCGAGCGCGCGGAAGTCGAGCGTCGCGCCGAAAGCGACTCGTCCCTGCGCCACGCGCTCCGGGCTGCGGATGTCGAGCACCTGCACGTGCTCGCCGCCGTCGAGCCGCTGCGCGAGGTCGGCCGCGGGCATCTGCGGCAGTTCGGTGTCCGGCATGGGATCAGTGTTACCGGGCGCGTGCAAAAGCGCAACGGCGGGCGGGGTTCACAGGTCTCCCGTTTTTCAAACGTGGGGGTATATTGTGAACGCGTTCACAAGGTTATCCAGCCATAGTCTCGGAGGAGATCAGCAATGCGGTTGACCCTGCTCACCACCCTCGTCGCGTTCGGTGCCGTCGCGTGCGGCGGCGAGAAGAAGGCTGACGCATCTCAGGCCCAGGCCGCGACTCCGGCGCCGGCCGCGGCGACCCCCGCGGCGCCGGCGGCCCCTGCCGCGGCGGTCGTCGAAGTGAAGATGACGGGCAACGGCACGACCAAGGCCGCGTTCGAGCCGGCGACGCTGACGATCGCGCCCGGTACCACGGTACGGTTCATCAACGTCTCGGGCGGGCCGCACGACATCGCGTTTTACGCCGACTCGATTCCGAAAGGCGCCGCGGACGTGTTGAAGAAGGGGATGCCGAACCAGATGATGGATCTCGCCAGCCCGTTCCTGCAACAGCCGAACGAGAAGTACGACGTGTCGTTCGCAGGCGCCCCGGCCGGCACGTACAAGGGCTACTGCCTGCCGCACGTCGCGCTCGGCATGAAGATCGCGATCACGGTGAAGTAAGCGCGCGACGGCGTCGCACTGCGCAACGGCTCCGGGAAATCCCGGGGCCGTTTGACTTTCCGGCCCCCGCTTCGGATGTTCTCCGGTCGGGGGCTTCCTCGATCATGTCCGCCTTCTTCGAGCGGGTGCGTGCGGCGCTGGCACCGAAGGGCTATGACGTGCTCCGCGAGTTGGGGAGCGGCGGCATGGGGGCAGTGTTCCTGGCCCGCCAGGTTGCGCTCGACTGGCTCGTGGCGATCAAGGTGCTCCGCCCGGAGCTCGCGACCGCCGACGGCGCCGAGCGATTCCACCGCGAAGCGCGCACACTCGCCAGTCTCGGCCATCCGAACATCGTGCCTATCCACGACTACGGCGAGTCGCGGGGCATTTACTACTATGTGATGGACTACCTCGAGGGCGAGACGCTCGCGGACCGGCTTGCCGTCAAGCCGCTGTCGCAGCGCGAGGCGTTGAAGCTCGGCCGGGATCTGCTGGACGCGCTCGGGGCGGCACATCGGGCCGGCGTGGTGCATCGGGACGTGAAGCCTGCAAACATCTTTCTCCTCCCCGGCCGCGCCGTCCTCACCGACTTCGGCGTCGCCAAGCGTCTGGTCGGGCCCGATGAGCCGATCACCGTCGCAGGAGCCCTGGTCGGCACGGTCGACTACATGCCGCCTGAGCAGCTCGCTGGGAAGGAGATCACCGCCGCCACCGACCTGTACGCCGCGGCGATGGTGATCTACGAGGCATACACGGGGCGGCACTGGGAGATCACAGATCGGCCGGAGCGCGCCGTTTGGTCGGGCGTTCCCCGCGGCGTGGCGGCCGTACTGCAGCATGCGCTCGCGTTCGCGCCGGAGGGCCGCTATCCCGATGCGACGGCGTTCCGGCGCGCGCTCTGGCACACGCGCGAGCGAATGTATCAGTGGCGCACCCTCGGGCTCACAATCGCGGGACTGGTCGCAGGCGCGGTGGGCGCGGTCTGGCTGTTGCACCGTTGGCAGGAAGGGGTCTGGCCGTTCCGCCCGCCGGGCGCCCTCGACGTGGTCGTGGCGCCGTTCGAGAGTATCTGCGGCCCCGCGTCGCGGAGCGGCGAGCGCGTCGCCCAGACGCTGGTGCGCGAGCTGCAAGGGTACCTGGACTTTACGGCCCAAGGGCCCTCCGCGCCGTCGTGGTTTCGAACCCGGTCGACGGTCGTGGTGCGCGGGACGGTGTGCGCGCGCGGGGACTCGCTGCGCATCGCGGTGGGTACGCAGGTGGGCCGGCAGGCGACAGACCCCACCGTGATCACGGCGCAGGGCGAGACCGGCCACCTCGAACGCGTGGCCGACACGCTCGCATACGGGTTGGTGCGTGACATCTGGAATCGCGAGAACCCATTGGACCTGGTGCTGCCGCGGACCGCGCTCCCCCAGACGGCGGCTGGTCTCGCGGCGTGGCTCGCGGCGGAACGGCTGCTCGCTCAGGGCCGCTGGGGTGACGCCGATCGCGCCTACGAGGAGGCCGAGCGGATCGACTCCACCTGTTGGTTGTGCGCCTGGCGCCACGCCGACGTGGACCGGTGGCTCGGCCGCAAGTTCGACGAGGCCAGAGCGGCGCGGTACCTCGGCCACATCGATTCTTTCCCGCCGCACTACCGGCGGCTCATGCGCGCCTCCCGCCGCCCGCTGCTCGAGCGCCTCGAGATGTTGATCTCCCTCACTCATGAGCGGCGGGACTTCCTGCCCGCTCAGTTCATGCTGGCGGACGAGTTGTACCACCGCGGGCCGCTGGTCGGGCATCCGCGTCGCGAGGCGATCGAGGCGTTCCAGCGGGTCGTGCACCTGCGGCCCGATTTCATGCCGGCCTGGGAACACCTCGTCTGGGTGCTCGCCGCCGACGGCCAGGAGGCGGCCGCCAAGGCAGCGTACGACAGCCTCCAGCGGTCTGGACCCCCGCGTGACCCGTTCTCGGAGCAGCTCCGGGCGCTGTTCCAGGTCGGGCTCGCATGCCGGTTTGACGGCAGTGCGGCCTGTCGTCACGCCCTGGACCAGACGCTGCCCGGAGCGGGGTCTTATCCGGACCTGGCTGCGGGACCTCGCTATCTGATGACGTTCGACGCGCCCTGGGGCGCGATCGAGTTCGGCCGACGGTTCGCGGCGTTGCGCGACCAGCCCGAGCTCGCGAGGTCCGGCCTCATCGCGCAGGTCTCGGGGTATGTCGCCCTGGGGCTCGCAGACTCGGCGCGCGCGGCGGCGCGCGAGCTGCGCGGCGGCGGGCCGGAGCTGAACGTGTTCGCGCCGGAGCTCGACGGCGCGCTCCTGCTCGTGGACGCGGACTGCGCCGAGGGCGACGCGCGCTGGGCTGAGCTGAGCCGCGCGCTGGCGGAGCATGCGAGGTCCCGGGCGAGCACCGACGCGACGCGGCGCCGCGCCGCGTGGATGCTGCTGCTACTCGCCCGACACTGCGGCGCGCACGCAGACTCGGCCCCGTATGTGCGGATGGTGACCGGGGAATCCGGGCGCCGGCCGCTGGCTGGCGTGCTCGCCGCCGACGCCCTGGCCCGGGCGGGCCACGTGGACCTTGCACTCGCGGCCACGGACCCCCTCACGACGCTGCCGGCGGACAGCCTGGGCGACCCGGTGAGCGCCGATCCCTTGTTCCGCGTGGTGCTGCACCTGCTCCGGGCCGGCTGGCACGAGCGGCGTCACGACGTCGCCGGCGCGGTGGCCGAGCTGGACTGGTACGAGAACAACGACGCGTGGGACCGGCCGGGGGGCCCCCCTCAGGTGGGGGACATGGACTGGGCGTTCGGCACGCTGGCGCGCTGGCACCAGGCCGTCCTGTTGGAGCAGGCGGGGGAAACCGGCGCGTGCCGAGCGTATGCGGCCGTGGCTGGAGCGTGGGCGGGTGGCGACACGCCGTTCCGCGCCCGCGCCGACAGCGCGGCTCAGCGGGTGAAGCAGCTGCACTGCGGGGCACCATGATCGTGTGCCGCACGCTCGGCCCGGTGAGCGTCGAAGTGGATGGCGCGGGCGCACCGACCGAGCTGATGTGGCGCAAGAACATCGCGCTGGTCGTTTACCTCGCCCGCTCGCCAAAGCGCGCGCGAACCCGCGACCACCTCATCGGCGTGTTCTGGGGCGACAAGCCCCAGGACGACGCGCGGCACTCGCTGAACCAGGCGGTGGGCACGCTCCGCCCCTACATGGGGGAGGGCGGACTCGACTCCGACGCCGCGCAAGTGCGCCTCAACCCGGGCGCGGTCCAGCTCGACGTAGATCTGCTGGAGGGGTTCGTCGCCGCCGGGGATCACCGTCGCGCGGCGGCCCTCATCCAGGGGGACTTCCTCGAAGGCTTTGGCATCAAGGGGGCGTCGGAGTTCGAGAACTGGTTAACGGCGGAGCGTGCGCACTGGAAACGCCGCTCGGTTGACGTGCTCGTCCGTTGCTGCGACCAGTTGCTCGCGACCGGCGCGCTGGCCGACGCCACCCAGGCGGCCCAAGGGGGCCTCGAGCGCGACTCCCATTCTGATACTACAGTGCGGGCGGTGATGCGTTGTCTCGCCCTGGCCGGCGACCGGGCCGGAGCGTTAAAAGAGTTCCAAGGGTTCGCCGCGCGCCTCAAGGCGGACGTCGGGACTGAGCCTGACACGGAGACGCGAGCGCTCGCTGAGCGTATCAGGCTCGAAAAGGCGTGGCGGCTGCCGCAGACCGTCGGCCCGGGCACGACGCAAGCCCGCCGCGGGCCGCTGGTGGGGCGCGCCGCGGAACTGGAGCGGCTCGTGGACGCCTGGACCGCGTGCCGGCGGGAGCGGCGGGCGACAGTAGCGGTGGTCGAAGGCGACGCGGGGATGGGCAAAACCCGACTCGCGGAGGAGCTGGTGGCGCGGGCGCGGCTCGACGGCGCCGTCGTGGCGGCTGTCCGGGCGGTCGAAGCCGACCGGAGCGATGCCTGGAGCGGCGTGTTCGGCCTGGCGCGCGGCGGCCTGCTCGACGCCCCCGGCGTGGCGGCGGCTCCCCCGCCGGCGTTGACGCAGCTGCGCGGTGGGCCCCCGGCGGCGCCGGCGGCGGCCCCGGGCCGGGCCCTCTCCGACGTGCTCCAGGCCGTCGCCGACGAGCAGCCGCTATTGGTGTTCGCGGACGACGTGCACTGGCTCGACCGAGAGTCCCTGCTTGCGCTCGGCGCGGCGGGCCGCGATCTCGCGCGGGCGCCGGTGCTCTTCCTGCTGACTGCGGCCGCGCAGCCGCCTCGGGACGAGCTGGACGAGCTGCGGGTGCGCATCGGGCGAGAGCTGGCCGGCACGGCGGTGCGGCTCGGCCCGCTCGCCCCCGACGCCCTGCGCACGCTGGCACGCTGGGCGCTGCCCGCGTTCGGCGACGTGGAGCTCGATCGCATCACGCGCCGCGTGGCTACCGACTCGGCCGGCATCCCGCTGCTCGCGGTCGAGCTGCTGCACGCCGTGGCATCGGGACTCGACCTGCGCGAGACCGGGGGCGCCTGGCCGGAGCCGTTGCACACCCTCGACCAGACGCTGCCGGGGGACCTACCGGACGCGATCGTGGCGGCGATCCGGATCGAGTTCCGGCGACTCTCGCCGGACGCGCAGCGCGTCCTCGTCGTCGCCGCGGTGCTGAACGGCCGCGTGCCAGGACCGATCCTGGGGCAGCGGGCCGGCCTCGCCGGCGAGGCGCTCGCCACCGCCCTGGACGAGCTCGAGTGGCAGCGGTGGCTCACCGCGGAGCCGCGTGGCTATGCATTCGTCGCACGCATCATGCGCGACGTCGTGGACCGCGACATGGTCACGGAGGGGCAGCGCCAGCGGATCAAGGACTCAACGAAGGAGGCCCTATGACGTACCGGACGACTGTCCTGGCACTCCTCGCGGTGGCTGCGTGCGACGGGGCTCAGTCGCTCTCAGCGCCGCCCCTCGCGCCGGACCGCTTCGGGCGGCCCGACATCATCGTTCCCGCGGGCGGCTCGATCCAAGCGGCGGTGAACGCCGCGGGCCCCGGCGCGGTGATCCAGATCGAGCCGGGGATCTACGCCGAGGCCGTGCACGTGGCCGTACCCGGACTGAAGCTCGTCGGGCAGCGCACCAAACGCGGCGACGGCGTAGTCATCGTGAACCCGGGGGGCGAGGAGAACGGTATCAGCGTCGATCCCGGGAGCGACGGCTTCGCGCTGGTGAACGTCACGGTGCGCGGCTTCGCCGAAAACGGCGTCTTTCTCTCCGGGATCCACGGCTTCCTGCTGTCCGAGGTCACGGCGCAGGATAACGGCGAGTACGGGCTCTTCCCGGTGCACTCGTCGGACGGCGTCATCGAGCGGTGTCGCGCGTCCGGTCACGACGACACCGGCATCTACGTCGGCCAGGACACCGGGGTCACCGTGCGCCAGAGCGTCACGTTCGCGAACGTGAACGGGATCGAGTTCGAGAACTCGCACTACGTGCGCGCGCTCGGGAACGAAGCGTACGACAACGTCGTGGGCATCCTGGTCGTGCTGCTGCCCGGGCTCGACGTCAAGACCTCGAGCGACGTGCTCGTCTCCGGGAATCGGGTCCACGACAACAACCATCCGAACTTCGCGCCGCCCGGCGACCTCGCGTCCTTCGTGCCGACCGGTTCGGGGATCCTCGTCGTCGGCGCGGACCGCGTGAAAGTCCAGGACAACACGGTGACCGGCAATCAGTTCGTCGGTATCGGCGTGGCGAGCACCCTCGTGCTCGGGGAGCTCGCGGGACTGCCGCCGGAGGCGTTCGGCGACATCGAACCCGATCCGGACTTCGATCGCGTCCGGGACAATGTCGTGACCGGGAACGGCGCGGCGCCGTCCCCGATCCCCTTCCTGCCGGCAGTCGATCTCCTCTGGATCCAGGCCGGCACGGGGAATTGTTGGAGCGGCAACGCGTTCGCGACGAGCTTCCCCGATCAGCTGCCGGCCTGCTTTACCACTCCTTGACGGGACCGGGCGAACGTGTCGCCCGTCCCCCAAGGAGGGTCACATGCATTCCCGCGCTCTCGTCCCCGTCGCACTCGTCGGCACCCTGTTGGGTGGGTGCGCCGACTCCACTCCGGTCGGCCTCCCCGCTGCTCGCCTGCTGGGCGACGCGGCGGCCGTGGCTCCGGGCCTCACGGCGCTCACGTGGAACGTCTACGTCGGCGCGGAGATCGAGCGCGTCGTCCAGGCGGGCTCTCCCGAGGAGGCGATCCAGATCGCGACCGAGCAGTGGGCGAACGTGCAGGCCACGAACTTCCCGGCGCGCGCGGGGGCGCTGGCGGCGGCGATCGCCGGACGGCGGCCCCAGCTGGTGGGCCTCGAGGAGCTGGCGCTGTACCGCACGACGGACAAGCCGTTCGAGGAGCTGGCGACGCACGTCGCCTACGACTTCCTGCAGCTCGTGCTCGATTCGCTGCACGCCCGCGGCCTCGACTACACGGCCGCCGCCGTGGACCGCACCACGGACATTCAGGTTCCGGTGATCGCGGGGTTCGACGCCTCGGGGCTGCCGATCTTCGCGGGCGTGCGGTTCACCGACGGCGATGCCGTCCTGGTGCGCGGCGACGTTCCCACTGCGAACGCGCAGTTCGGTGTGTACGACGCCTATCTGCCCGTCGCGATCGGCGACGTGACCACGGCGGTGTACCAGGGTTGGAGCTCCGTGGAGGCAACCATCGCGGGTCAGGGCTACCGCTTTGTCGTGACACACCTCGCCGGCCAGGAGGTCCAGGATATCCAACTGGCCCAGACCGAGCAGCTGCTGGGCCTGCTGGCGGGTGAGTCACGTCCCACGATTCTCGTCGGTGACTTCAACTCCGACGCGTACGGCGCCGACCCGACGCGTGCCACGCCGACCTACGGGATGGTGCTCAGGGCGGGGTTCGCGGATAACTGGAAGGCACCGGACCGCGAGGCGCCTGGCCTCACGTGCTGCGAGCGAGCCGATCTCCTCAATCCGCAGCAGACGTTCGACCAGCGCCTCGACTTCGTCTTCACGCGCAACCTGCCTGATGGTGCCGTGCCCGTGCATCGCGAGGTCGTGGGCGACCGGCCGGGTGATCGCACGTCCGCGGGCCTCTGGCCGTCGGATCATGCGGGTGTGGTGGGGACGTTCCACGTCCCTGGAGCAGGAGCGTCGCAGGCGGCGCAGTAGGCCGGGCGCCTCAGCGCGCCGGGGTCGCCCGGCAGAGCTCCTCGACTTGCGGCTGGGCGACCTGGTCCGCGTAACCCATTAGCGCGTCGAACGACGCGCACCCGCGCGCGACGGCGGTGCTGTCGCCACGCGCCACGGCGACGCGCACCAGCTCGAGGCGCAGCGGCCAGAGCGATGCGACGAGCTCGAGCGGCGCGCTGAGCACGGCGTAACGGCGCGTCGCGCCGTCCCACAGCTGCAGCGCCGCGCTCGAATCGCCGCGGGCTAGGGCCGCGTGCGCCTGCAGATCGGCCGCGAGGCTGGTCGGGAGCGGCGCGCCGCCCGCGGCGAGTCGCGCCAGCGCGGCCGCGTGCCGCCGCCGCTCGACGCCGGCGCGCGCCAGCGCCCAGTGGGCCGTCACGTCCGTGTCCTGCACGGCGCGCGGCCGGGCCGAGAGCCGGGCGGCGGCGCGCTCCCAATCGCCGAGCGCCGGCAGCCCGGCGTCGTGTGCCGTCAGCACCCACAGATCCCGCTCCCGTTCCGCCCATTCGCCTCCGACCCCGGCGAGCCGATGGCGCGCGCTGTCCACCCAGCCGGCGGCCAGGTCCGCCGCGAGTCCCATGCGCAGCGCGCGCACGCGCTCCTGGTCGCCGGCGCCGCGTTGGGGGAGGCACTTGAGCACTGCCCGCGCCGGTCCCTCACGTTGCGCCTTCGTGCCGAACGCGGCGGCCTGGAACGCGAGGTACTGGAGCGCCAGGAAGCTGTGCCCGCACACGTGCTTCAAGAGCGCGAGCTGGTCGGCGGCCGAGCCCAGGATGAGCGTGTCGGCGATCCCCACGGCTTCGGCCACCACCGACGTCGAATCGATCCGGAGGTACTGCCGGATCAGCCGCTCCGTCTCGGCGCGATCGCCGGCCTGGTGCGCGAGGGCGATGAGGTGGCCGATCGCGGGGGAGAACCGCGGATCGAGGTCGAGCACGCGGTTGAACGCGACGCGCGCTTCGCCCACGCTCTGGTCGAACAGGCCGGCGAAGTGATAGTAGAACTCGCCCAGCACGTACCACGCCTGGGGATAGGCCGGGGCGCTCTCGGTGGCGCTCTTGAAGCGGGCGAGGGCTGTGAGGCCGTCGCCGCGGGAGAGCAGCGCCGCGAAGCCGTCGAGCAACAGGCTGTCGGCGGAGGAGAGGCCGCGCTGGTGCAGCACCGCGCCCCGGAGCGATGCGCCAAACCCCTGCTCCGTAGGGTCCACCTGGGCCGCGACGAGGGCGAGCCGCAGCCGCCCGATGGCGAACCCGGTGTCGGCGCGGATCACGCGCGTGTACTCGTCGCGCGCCGTGCGGTAGTCGCCGCGGCGGAATGCCGCTTCGGCGTTGAGGTAGGCGGCCAGCGCCTCGGGGCCGCCGTTCGGGAGCGTCACGTCGGGGCTCGGCGTGAATTCCGGATAGAGTTGCGCCCACACGCGATCCATCACGTCCGACTCGTCCGCTCCCACGCGGCCGGTGGCCGTGCCGGTACGCCGGGCGCGGCTGCCTTCGTACAGCGTGGCGGTGAGCGTTACCGTCGGCCCGCCGAAGGACACGCTGCCCTGGACGAAGAAGCGCGCGCCCAGCCGCCCGGCGAGATCGCGGGCCTCCGCGGCCGCGGGCGGCTGCGTCCCGATCTGCGCGACCACGCGCCCGAAGGACACGACCTCGATGACGCGCTCCACCGGCCGGAAGCGGGAGACGAAGTACTCGGGGAGCTGGGTGGCCGGGTAGGGCGGCGTGCCGAGCACCGCGAACGGCATCACGGCGAGGCGCGGCGGCGACTCGGACGGCGCCGGGGGGGGTCCCCACAGGACGCGCGCGACGCCGGCCGCGATGACGACGACCGCGGCGGCGCTGGCCCAGCGCCAACGTGGCGGCTTGGCGCCCGCGAGTGCGGCGAGCCAGGCGCCCGCCGTTCCCGGGCGCTCGCTGGGCCGCTCGGCGAGCGGGGCGACGAGCGCACCGGCTTCGCGCCCGGAGACCTCCGGGCGGGCGGCCCGGAGCGCGCGGGCGAGCGCGGTGGGATCCGCGCGGAAATCGGGCGGCGCGCCGGCGAGTGCCTCGAATGTGACGGCGCCGAGGGCGTAGAGATCGGCGCGGCCGTCCACGTGCCCGCCCGTCGCCTGCTCGGGAGCCATGTACCCGGGCGTCCCGATGAGGGCTCCGGGCTGCGTGAGCGGGCTGTCCCCCGCGCCCTCCACCCGGGCGATGCCGAAGTCGGCGAGCAGGGCGCGCCCGCTGTCTTCGTCGAGCAGGATGTTCGACGGCTTCACGTCCCGGTGCACGATGCCGCGCCGGTGGGCGTAGCCGAGCGCGTCGGCGATCTCGCTGACAATGCGGAGGACCGCGTCGGTGGTGAGACGCGCGTCGCTCCGCAGCCGCTCCTCCAGGGTCACGCCGCGCACGAACGTCATGATGAGGAAGGTGATCCCGTGGCGGGTGTCGAAATCGTACACGCGGACGATGTGGGGGTGGTCGAGCGAGGCGCCGAGCGTGGCCTCGCGGCGGAAGCGCTCGTGCCGCATCCCGCTGGCGGCCACCTCGGGGGGGAGCACCTTCACAGCCACGATGTGACCGAGCGTGCGATGGCGGGCGCGGAAGACGGCGCCCATGCCGCCGACGCCGGCGAGGCTCAACACTTCGTACCGGTCGCCGACGGCGCGCTGGACGTCTGCGAGAGCGGGGGGCTGCATGCGGGAGGGGAATGTAGCCGCGCTTGCTGGGCGCCGCACCGGGCCCGATAATCGGGGCGCGATGCCCGACGCCCCAAAGCTGTCGCTCCGAGTGCTCGGCCCCGCGCGCGTGACGGTGGGCGGCGCCGAGGCGCCCCCCCCTCCTGAACTCCTGTGGCGCAAGCACCTGGCGCTGCTCGTCTACCTCGCGCGCAGCCCGCGCAAGAGCCGCACCCGGGAGCACCTCGTCGGGTTGCTGTGGAGCGACCGCGACGAGAAGCAGGCCCGGCACTCTCTGAGCGAGGCGCTGCGCGTGTTGCGGCGGGTGCTGGGCGATGCCGGCGTGCAGGCCGACGTGGATCAGGTGCGCCTCGCGGCGGACGGCGTCACGCTCGATTGCGACCGGTTCGCGGAGCTCGCGGCGCGGGGGGAGTGGGACGCCGCAGCGGCGTTCGTGGAGGGGGAGTTTCTCGAAGGGCTCTCACTCCCTGGGGCGAACGAATTCGAGAGCTGGCTCGGGACCGAGCGGGCGCTATGGCGCGCGCTGGCGCTCGACGCGCTCGTGAAGTCCGCGGAGGCGGCACTGGACCGGGGCGATGCGGCCGGCGCGGCGCGCGCGGCGCTCCGGGCAGCAGCCTTCGATCCCACGTCCGAGCTGGCGGCGCGCGCCGCGATGCGCGCGCTCGCGCTCGCGGGCGACCGCGCCGCCGCCTTGCGTGCGGCTGACGCGCTCGCGCGCGCGTTGCGCGACGCCCTCGACGCGGCCCCGAGCCCGGAGACGATGCGCCTGGTCGAGCGGATCCGCGACGCGCGTGTGGGGCGGCGCGTCCTGGCGGCGCCGCTCGCGGCCCGGCCGCGCCCGCCGCTACTCGGTCGCTCGGCCGAGCTCGCGGACGTCGCGGCGGCGTGGGAGCGCGCGAAGGCCGGACGGGGACAGGTGGTGCTCGTCGAAGGAGAACCGGGGGAAGGGAAGACCCGGGTACTGGAGGAGCTCGCCGGCCGGGCCCGCCTGGACGACGCGACGGTCGCCGCCGCGCGCGCCGTGCCGGCGGATCGAGAGCGGGAGTGGAGCGCCGTCGCGGGGCTCCTCGCGGGTGGACTCACGGATGCACCGGGGCTCGCGAGCGCGGCGCCCGCCGCGCTCGCGAGCCTGGGTGCGCTCGATCCCGCGCTGGGCGCCCGCTTCCGCACCGCCGAGCCTCCCGTGCCCCTGGGCGACGCCCTCGTCGCCGCCGCGGTGGCGGCGGCGGAGGAGCGTCCCCTGTTGCTCGCGCTCGACGACGCGCAGTGGCTGGACAACGCCACGCTCGCCGCCTTGCCCGCCCTGGCGCGTGACAGCGCGCGCCGGCGGGTGCTCTTGGTCCTGGGTGTGGCGCGGGGGGCTCCGGAGGGAGGGGAGCGGTTCGACGTCTTGCGGGCCCGGCTGGGGCGCGATCTCGAGGGCTCGGTGGTCCGCCTGGGGCGCCTGGACGCTGCCGCGCTCCGGCGGCTGGCCGCGTGGGCCGTGCCGGCGTACGGAGCGGAGGAGTTGGATCGGCTCGTGCGGCGCGTGGAGCGCGACACGGCGGGCATTCCCCTCCTCGCCGTCGCCATGCTCGAAGCCCTGGCCGCGGGGTACCGGCTCTCGCCCGATGCGACCGCCTGGCCGTCCGCCGCGCGCACCCTGATCGATTCGCTCCCCGGGGACCTGCCCCCTGCCGTGGTCGGGGCGGTGTGTCTGCGGTTTCGCAATCTGCCCGCCATCGCGCAGCGGGTGCTCGGCGCCGCGGCCGCGCTGGGCGGGCGCGTAGACGCGGGGCGACTGGCGCGTGCCACCGGGCTCGACCACGCCGCCGTCGCTCAAGCCCTCGACGTGCTCGAGTGGGAACGCTGGCTCGCCGCCGATGCCCGGGGCTACGTGTTCGCGGCCCCGATCGAGCGCGACATCGTGCTGCAGGAGATGATCACCCCCGGGCAGGCTCGCCGATACCGAGACGAGTCCGTGGCTTGAAGTCGGCTTGAAGCGATGCACGCATCGTGTCCCCGACTCTTCGACCGGGAGACACGATGCAGTTCGGCCACCTCGGTATCGCGCTTGCGATCGCGTCGCTCGATCCGCGGCCCGAGACGTTCGCGGTCGTCACCGCGGCGCAGTTTCTTCCCAACGCTGACTCGCTCGTCATCCGTGCTGGCTGGGCGCGCCCGGAATTCCACGGGACATGGAGCCACAGCCTGGCGTTCTGCGTCGCCGTGGGCGCGGCCGCCGCCCTGCTGTTCGGGCCCTGGCTCGGCTGCCTCGCGTTCGCGAGCATCGTCGCTCACGTCGCGGCCGACCTTCCCACCGATACGGGAATCCCGCTGCTGCTGCCGTTCAACCGCCGGCGCTTCACGCTCAATCTCTGGAAGAATACGGGCTACTGGGGCCGGGCCATGTACGCGGGCTACTACCGCCAGCCGTGGGCCTGGATTCTCGAGTGCGCGGTGTTCGCCGTGGTGGCGTGGCGCTACGCGGTCTACCTCTCGTGAAGCTGGTGGCGTTTTTCGCGCTCGCCGTGTTTGTGCACGGGCCCCTGTCGCCATTTCTGCCGACGGCGTTCGAAGCGACGCTGCTCTACTACGCGCGCTTCTATCCGCCCTGGCTGCTCGCGCTCGTCGGCACGGCCGGCGCCTCGCTCGCCGAGGCGGTGAACTACCGCCTGGTGGATTGGGCGGCGGAGCTGCCGAAACTCGCCGCGCTGCGGGCCGGGAAGGCGGCACGGTGGAGCGTCGCGGCATTCCTGCGCGCGCCGTTCTGGACGACCGTGCTCGTCATCTTCTCGCCGATCCCCGACTCCGCCGTGCGCGTGCTGGCGCCGCTCGGCAAGTATCCGCTGCCGCGGTATCTCGGCGCCGTCGCCCTGGGCCGCTACCCGCGGCTCCTGCTGGTCGCCTCGTCGGGCGCACTGCTGCGCATTCCGCTGCCGCTGCTGGTGCTCGCGAGCGTCGGTATCGTGCTCGCCGGCCTCGGCTGGCGACGCCTGCAGCGGGCGGGCTTGACCGAGCCTTGACCCGGGAGCCCGATCATCCCGTCGAGGAGGATCCATGTGGTTGCTCGCTTTCCTGACGCTGGCTGACAGCACGCAGGCTTTTCCGGTGGTGTTGTCGCCCGCCGAGTCGCTCCAGGTCACGGTGGCGGGCGCGGCGGCGGGCAAGCCCGTCGTGCTCGTTCCCGGGCTGTTCGGGTCGGCCTTCACCTATCGCAACGTGATTCCACGCCTCACCGCGGCCGGCTACCGCGCGATCGTGATCGAGCCGCTCGGCGTCGGCGGGTCGGGGCGGCCCGAGCGCGCCGACTACTCGCTGACCGCGCAAGCCGACCGGCTCGCCGCGACGATCGACCGGCTGGGGGTCACGCGGGCGATGGTGGTCGCACACTCAACGAGCGCATCCATGGCGTATCGCCTCGCCTACCGGCGACCCGACCTCGTGCGGGGGATCGTCTCCATCGAAGGCGGACCCGTGGAGGTCCTGGCCACATCCGGGATGCGGCGTGCGATGGAGCTCGCACCCTGGATCAAGCTGTTCGGGGGCGTGCGGCTCGTCCGGAAGGCGATCCGCAAGAACCTCGTCGCCGTCTCCGGGGACGCGTCGTGGGTGAGTGACTCGGTCGTGGACGGCTACACCGTGGGGGCCGCCCGCGACCTGGACGGCACGCTGAAGGCGGTCATCGCGATGGCCCGGGCGCGCGAGCATGAGCGCCTGCGCCCGCACTTGAGCGAAATCGCCTGTCCGGTCCTGCTGCTGCTGGGCGGCGCGCCGCACGACGGCGGCCCACGGCCCGGCGAGGTCATCGAGCTGGCCGAGTCGCTGCCGGCGTTCACGGTGGACACCGTACCCGGTGTCGGGGCCTTCGTCCAAGAGGAGCGGCCCGAGGCCGTCGTGGCGGCGGTCGTGCGGCTGGACGCCGCGCGGGCAGCCGCCACCACCCTGCCTTGACCGCGCCTTGACCTGCGCGCGCGAGGTTAGGCACCGAGCGCAACGGTCACGGAGGTCCTTATGCGCGCGGTCGTCACGGGCGGAGCCGGGTTCATCGGCAGTCATCTGATCGAGGCGCTGGTGCAGCGCGGCGACGAGGTCGTGTGCGTCGAGCGTCCCGGCGCGTCTCGCCGCTGGCTCGACGGGCTCGACGTGTGCTATCGGGACTCGGGGCTCGAAGACGTGGCGCAGCTCGCCGCTGCGCTCGCGGGCGCGAACGTCGTGTTCCACCTCGCGGGGCTCACCGAGGCCCGCTCGCCGCGCGACTTCTACGCCGTCAACACGGAAGGGACGGCACGCCTGTTCCGCGCCGCGGCCGCTCACAACGGCGGCGCGCCACGGGTCGTGCTGATGTCGTCGCTCGCCGCCCTGGGGCCGTGCCGCAACGGTGACCGGCTGTCGCCCGACACCGTCCCGTACCCGATCTCCCACTACGGCCACTCGAAGCTGCTCGCCGAAGCGGTGGCTCACGCGTTCGCCGATCGCGTCCCTGCGACAATCATACGGCCGCCCTCGGTCTACGGACCGCGCGAACGCGGCGTGCTCAAGCTGTTCCGGCTGGTGCGGCGCGGCATCGCGCTCTCGGTGGGCTCATGGGACCGGGAAGTGAGCCTCATTCACGTCGGCGACGTGGTGCACGCATTGCTCGCCGCCGCCGACTGCGATCGGGCCGTGAACCGCACGTACTGCATCGCCCACCCGGAACGGGTAACGTGGCGCGGCTTCGCGCGCGCGGTGGGGCAGGCGCTGGGGCGAGAGCCGCTGCTCGTGTGCGTGCCCCCGGCCGTGGCGTGGGTCATCGCCGTCGCGGCAGAGGGCGGCGCGCGGCTGCGCGGCGCGGCTGCCATCCTCAACCGCGAGCGCGTCCGCGAGCTGGTGCAGGAGCGCTGGGTGTGCGATCCCTCCCGGGCGCGCGCCGAGCTGGGGTTCTGTCCGCAATACCCCGTCGCCCGCGGCGTCGCCGAGACCGCCGCCTGGTACCGGGAGGCCCGATGGATCTGAAGCATCCCCTCCGGGTCCTGCCGGTGGATCGCTTCGTCGCGCTGTACAACGCGATCTTCGCCGGATTCTGGATCGCCTCCGCCGCGCGTGCTCCGTACGCGCCCTGGCTCGCGTTCGCGCACGTCGTCGCCGCGATGCTCCCGGCCCTGATGCGGCGGGCGCCGGACCTGTCGCCGCCGGTGCGCCTGCTCCGCGAGCTGTATCCCCTGATCTGGCTCGGCGCCTTCTGGCCCGAGCTGGACCTGCTGCATCAGCTGCACATCCCGCCCACGTTCGACCATCAGATCGCGGCGCTCGACCTCGCGTTGTTCGGCGTGCGTGGGACGCACGTCGATCTGGTCTGGATGTGGCGCATGCCCTACCGCTGGCTGAGCGAGCCGATGCATTTCGCTTACTGGGCCTACTACCTGCTGATCGGCATTCCGCCGCTCGCGTTCGCCGCGCTCGGGCGGACGGCTGCCCTGCGGGACGTGGTGTTCCGCATGATGCTCACATACCTGACGTGCTTTGTGATCTTCATCGTGTACCCGGTGTACGGCCCCGGGCTCACCCTGCCGCGCTATTCCGGCCCGCTCACCGACGGATTGTTCTACCGGCTGGTGCGCGCTTCGCTGGGAGCGGGTGACTCGCCCGGCTGCGCGTTCCCGAGCTCGCACGTGGCCGGCGCGATAACGATCGCCTTCGCCGCCGCCCGCTGGACCCCGCGCTGGATCGGCGCGCTGCTCTGGGCCGAAGCGGTCGGCGTGCTCGTGTCCACCGTGTACACGCAGAATCACTTCCCGATCGACGCGCTGGCGGGACTGGCGTGGGGGCTGCTGCTCCAGACGGCGGTCGCGCCGCCGCTCGTCCGCTGGCTCGAGCGACGGCCGTCGGTCCCGGCCCCGGTGCTGCCCCGTTTCGCGTTCGTGGAGGACCGATGAGCGCCGTCACCCTCGTCACTGGCGCCACGGGCTTCATCGGGGGGTACGTCGTACGCCACCTGGTCGCTGACGGCGTGCCCACCCGGGTCCTCGTGCGCCGGCCGGAGCTGCTGCCGTCCGAGGTCCGGGGGCAAGTGGAGGTGGTGCAGGGCGACGTGCGCGATCGAGCGGCGCTCGTCGCCGCCGTTCGAGGAGCGGACACCGTGCTGCATCTCGCCGCGTGCGCCCGGGCGTGGTCACGCGATCCGACGGAGTTCGCGACCGTCAACGTGCAGGCGGTGGAAGACCTGCTCGAGGCCGCCGCGGGCTCGGGCGTCGAGAGGCTGGTGCATGTGTCCACCATCCTGACCCTGCCGCCGTCCCGGCCCGCGCCCGTGCGCGGCTTCGCGGCCCGTCCGACGCCGTACGAAGCGACCAAACGTGCCGGGGAGCGCCTGGTGGAGGCGTACGCCCTCTCCGGCCGACACGCGGTGATCGTGCACCCCGCGCGGGTCTACGGCCCGGGCCCCTGTAACGACGCCAACGCCCTGACCCGGGTGATCGACCTTTACCTCCGCGGCCGTTTCCGGGTGCGCCTCCAGGACGGCGACGTGCTGGGCAGCTACGTGCACGCCGCCGACGTGGCGGACGGCATCCGTCGCGCAGCCCACGCAGGCCGACCCGGCGCTCATTACGTCCTGGGCGGCGAGAACTTCTCGTTCCGCGCCTTTCTCGACCTCGTCGGCGAGCTGTCGGGGACGCGACAGCGCGTCGTGGCGCTGCCACGGCGCGCGGCGCTGGCCGCGGGCTACCTCGGCCTCCTGTGGGGACGGCTCGGCGGCGCCACCCCCATCACCCCGGGCTGGATCCGCGTGTTTCTCGAGGACCGGCCGGGCGATATCGCGTCCGCGCGCCGCGACCTGGGATATGAGCCGCGATCGGCCCGCGTGGGGGTGGCCGAGACGATTGCCTGGTTGCGGGGGGAGCGCCGGTGGCAGCTCGCCGCCTGACCTGGGCGCCCGGGCGCCCCACGGTGTTGCTCGGCGTCGCGACGCTCGCGCTCGTCTGCTTCTATTACTTGGCGCGCGCCGACGCCGTGGGCGTGTACTCGCGCCCGCGCGGCTGGTTCGCGCTTACGGGAGCGCCGCTGGCCCCGCCGCTCCACTTCGCGGCTTCCGCGCTGCTCCTGGCCGTGATCCCGGTGCTCGCCGCCTGGCGTCTCGCGGGACTCACGCCGCGCGACTTGGGGCTCGGGCTCGGGCGCTGGCGAGCGGGACTGGTCTGGCTCGCCGTCGGACTGCCGCTCGCGATCCTGGCCGGTCGCATCGCCGCCCTGGCCCCCGCCATCCGTGCGGTGTATCCCCTCGACCCCACGCTGGCGGCGGAGCCGCGCGCGTTCATCCGGTACGCGGCGCTGCAGTTCCTTTATTTCGGCTCCTGGGAGGTGCTGTTCCGCGGCGTGCTGCTGTTCGGCCTGCGTGCGCCGCTCGGCGCCGCGTCGTCCAACGTGGTGCAGACCGCGCTGTCGGTGACGGCGCACTTCGGCCGCGCCATCAACGAAACGCTGGCCGCCGCGCCAGCGGGGATCGTATTCGGCGCGATCGACTTGCGCATCGGCTCCATCTGGTACGTCGCACTGCTGCACTGGGTTGTCGGCGTCAGCATGGACTGGTTCATCCTCACGACCTGACGGCAAGGTCCGCGCGTTCCCGCGTGCCGGGGCCGCCTTGTCGGCGTCATGCGGACCCCGTTACAATTCGCCGCTGTGAGCCCCCATTCCATTTGGCCCCTCGGCCTCATCGGTGTCCTCGTCGTCAGTGTCGCACACGTTCCCGGTCACGGCGATCCCGCCGCCCGGATCTTCACCGACCCGGCGCGCGACGCCCTGGTCATCGATCTGGCGCCCATGGACCTGCCGGCCAACACGCCGCATCACGGCATCGCGCAACCGCCCGTCGCCACGCTCGAGATCCCGGTGACCGGCTACATCTACGGGTTCCGCGCGGAAGTCGTGGACAGCGCCGGCCGCGTCCTGCCCGACGAGCTGATCCACCATTTCAACCTCATCGACCCGGATCATCGCGAGCTGTTCCTGCCGATCTCGCGCCGCCTGCTCGCCGCCGGGCACGAGACTGGCGCCATCCGGCTGCCGTGGCTCTTGTTCGGCCTGCCGCTCAAGCGCGGCGAACACGTCGTCGCGAGCGCGATGGTCGAGAACCTGACACCGGTTGCGTATCGCCAGGCGCGTGTGCGTCTCGTCATGGATTTCACGCCCGCCGGACGGCCGTGGCCGCTCTTCGCCGCGTCGCCGTGGCAGATGGACGTCGCCTTTCCGGTGGGCGACAAGTCGTTCGCGCTGCCGCCGGGACGCTCCTCACGGTCGTACGAGGGTAGTCCGGCGGTGCCGGGGAAGATCGTCGGGCTGGGCGGCCACATGCACGACCACGGTCAGCTGATCGAGTTCACCGACGCGACCACCGGCCAGGTCATCTATCGCGCCGCGCCTGCGGCCGACTCCGCGGGACATATCGCGTCCGTCCCGGTGAGCCGGCTCTACGGCTGGAGCGGGATCGGCGTGCACGTCGTGCCGAGTCACCGGTATCGGGTGACGGTGTACTACGACAACCCCACGGGGCAGCCGATTCCCGACGGGGGCATGGGTGTGGTGGGCGGTCTGTTCGTGCCCGACCGAGGCAGAGAGTGGCCCGCCGCCGATCCGCGCGACTCCCTTTATCAGAAGGACTACCGGCACTACATGCGGCTCGAAGGTGGACACGGGATGCCCATGGCCGGTCAGTCGATGCCCATGCCCATGCACATGAAGATGGGAGCGCACTAGGCCCGCCGAAGGCGTGCTGTTCGACTTCGGCGGCACGCTCGACGCCGACGGCGTGCACTGGAGCCCGCGCTATTACGCGGCATACCGGGACGCCGGCGGCGCGCTCGAGTTCGCCGCCTTCGACCCGCTGTTCCGCGCGTCGGACGAGGCGGTCGGCCGCCTCCCCGGCGTAACGGCGCTGGGCTTCCGCGCCACGGTCGACGCGCAGGCTCGGCTGCTGCTGGCGCTGCTCCCCGACGGCGACGGGATCGACCCGCGCGCGGTGGCCGAGCGGTTTCACGGCGACGCCGTGGCGACGGTGCGGCGCAACCTTCCCGTGCTCGAGCGGCTGGCGCGGCGCCACCGCCTCGGGCTCGTCTCCAATTTCACGGGCAATCTCAAGCCTTGTTTGGACGAGCTCGGACTGGCGAGATTGTTTGCGGCCGTCAGCGACTCGGGGGTGGTCGGCTGGGCCAAGCCGGACCGGCGCATTTTCGAGCACGCGTTGACGACGCTCGCGGTGCCGGCGAACCGCACGTGGATGGTGGGCGATAACGTCGAGGCCGACATCGGTGGGGCCGCCGCACTCGGCATGCGCACCTGCTGGATCGCGCCGCCCGAGCGCGCGGCGCCCGCCGGGCTGGTCGCCACGGCGCGTATCAGCCGCCTCGCGGATCTCGAAAGGGTGCTGGCCTGACGTGCACGGTCTGATTCTCGCGGGCGGGGAGGGCTCGCGCCTCGCGGCCGGCGGGATCGCGGTGCCCAAGCCGCTGGTCGAGGTCGCGGGCAAGCCGCAGATCGTGGGCCTGCTCGAGACGTTGGCCGCGCTCGGATGCTCCAGTCTCACCTGCGCGGTGCGGGCCGACTTCCCGGCCGTCCGGCGGTTGCTTGACGGGCGCCGGTTCGGACTCCCCCTTACAATGGTGGAGTGCCGGACCCCGTCCTCCCTGCACACGCTGGTGGAGGGCCTCGCGGCGGTCGCCGCCGGCCCGGTGTTCTGCAGTATGGTGGATACGGTGATGCGGCCGGAAGATTGGCGGAGCGTTTATCGGGCGACCGGCGCACAGCTCGAGAACGGAGTGGACGCGGTGCTGGTTGTGACGCCGTACGTGGACGATGAGTCTCCGGTGTACGTCAGCCGGCAGGGCGACGCCGTCCGGGCCGTCGGCGGCGCGCCGACCGAGCCGCGCTGCGTCACGGGCGGCGTATACGGCTTCAGCGCCGGAGCCCGGCGCGCGGCCGCGGAAGCCCTCGGCCGGGGCGTGCAGAGGATGCGCGGATTCCTCAAGGCCCTGGTGGACGAAGGGCGGCGGGTGGCGGCGGTGGAAGTGGCGCGCATCATCGATATCGATCGGCCATCAGATCTCCAGACTGCCAACGCGTGGCTTGCCGCGCGCGAAAGGTAACCCTTGCCCCAACTGGTCGCGATCTACCGCAGCCCGTCGTACTCGCCGCTCCAGCACGGTGTGAACGACACCGCGATCCTGGACGCGACCGTCGCACAGTTGGCCGCGCGGGGGTGGCGCACCACGAAGACGACCGAGCTCGAGGTGGAGCAGGGGCGCCTGCCGGCCGCCGAGCTGTACCTCAACATGTGCCAGGGCTCGCTCGCCGCGGAGCAACTCATGCCGCTCGAGTCGGACGGCGTGGTGGTCGTGAATCGCCCGTCGAGCGCGCTCAACTGCCACCGCTACCGGCTCGTGAAGCGGATCGGCGACAGCATGCTCGCGTTCCCCCGCACGCTGATACTCGCCAGCTCCGCCCCACTGCCGCCCCGCTCCCAGCTCCAGGCACTGAGTCCCGATGGCCAGCGGGTGTGGATCAAGCGCGGCGACGTGCACGCCGAGCGGCCGGAGGACGTGCTAGCGTCGCCGCTGGACCAGGTGGCGGACACGCTCCAGGCGTTCCGGGCGCGGGGCATTCCGTGGGTGGCCCTGCAGGAGCATATCCCCGGACCGGTCGTCAAGTTCTACGGGGTGACCGACGGCCGGTTCTTCAACTGGTACGGGGCGGACGCGGGGTTCGCGGGGGCGCGCCCGGCGATCGACGAGAACCGGCTGAAGGCGCTCGCGTTCGAGGCGGCGGCGATCCTCGGGCTCGAGGTATTCGGGGGCGACGTCGCGTTCCCGGAGCCCGACCGTCCGGTGCTGATCGACATCAACGACTGGCCAAGCTTCGCGCCCTTCCGTGAGGATGCCGCGCGCGCTATTGCCGACTATATCACTCATCGCTTCGCACATCGGAAATATTCGTGACCCATACCTTGCGCAAGCTGCAGATCCCCGGGCCCAAGTCGAAGGCGCTGTTCGACGCCGAGGCCCGCTACCTCGCTCCGGGCACCCAGAGCGTGGCGCTGTTCAGCCAGCTCACGATCGACCGCGGCGAAGGGGCCGTGCTGTACGACGTCGACGGGAACAGCTACATCGACTTGCTCGCGGGGGTCGGCGTGGCGAGCCTGGGGTACGCGCACCCCAAGTACGTGGCGGCGCTGCAGCGCCAGATCGCCCGCATCCACGTCGGCAGCTTCACGTCGGAGCACCGGGCGGCGCTCGTCAAACTGCTCGCCGAGCTCACGCCCGGCGATCTGAACCGCTCGCAGTTCTACTCGAGCGGGGCGGAGGCGGTCGAGGCGGCCGTGCGGCTCGCCAAGTCCCGCACCGGGCACACCGAGGTGATCGGCTTCTGGGGCGGCTTCCACGGCAAGACCGGCGGCGTGCTGCCGGTGCTCGGCTCGAGCTTCAAGCATGCGCTCGGGCCGCTGATGCCCGGCGCTTACCTCTCGCCCTACGCCGGGTGCGCGCGCTGCGCGTTCGACAAGACGTTCCCGTCGTGCGAGTGGCACTGCGTCGAGTTCCTGCGGAAGAAGGTCGAGGTCGAGACCACGAAGGACGTGGCCGCGATCCTGGTAGAGCCGATCCAGGGCACCGCCGGCAACGTGGTCCCGCCCCCCGGCTACCTGAAGCAGCTGCGCGAGCTGGCCGACGAGCTGGGCGCGCTCCTCATCTGCGACGAGATGATCACTGGCTTCGGGCGCACGGGGAGGATGTTCGCGATCGAGCACGAGGGCGTGCTGCCGGACATTCTCACGGTGGGGAAGGGCTTCGGCGGCGGCTTCCCGCTGAGCGGCGTGATCGCCCGCGAGGAGATCGCGTTCTCCAAGCCCTGGGCCAACCCGAGCGGCAGCTCGTCGAGCTATGGCGGCAACCCGCTCGCGGCGGCCGCGGCACGCATCACGGTGGAGACGATCGTCGAGGAGAACCTGGTGGAGCACGCCCGGCGGCTGGGCGAGACGATGCTCGCCGAAATGAAGCGCTGGGAGGCGGAGCTGCCCATCGTCTCCGATGTGCGCGGCCGGGGCCTCCTGATCGGGATGGATCTCGTCGTCCCCGGAACGCGCACCCTGCTCGACAAGAAGACCACCCGGTGGATCTTCGACACGCTGCTGTCTCGCGGCGTGCTCGCGATGATCTACAATCCGGAGGTCCGCATCAATCCGCCGCTGGTGATCGAGGAGGATCAGGCGATGAGCGCCCTCGCCATCATGAAGGACGTGCTCGGTGAAGCCGCAGAGCGACTTGTCGCATAAGGGCCGGGCGGTGGAGGAGTGGGTCGACCTCCACTTCTTCCGTCCCATCGGCATCCGGATCGCGCGGGGCCTGCTCCCCAGCGGCGTCTCGGCGGACCAGGTGACCCTGTGGTCGCTCTTGATCGGCCTCGTGGCGGGTCACCTCTTCGCCTACCAGGACCGCTGGACGAACTTCATCGGGTTCCTGCTGTTCATCGTGTCCGACATCTTCGACTCGGCGGACGGCCAGCTCGCGCGGCTGCGCGGCACGTCGACCCGGTTCGGGCGCGCGCTCGACGGCATCAACGACAACCTCCGGTTCGTCAACCTCTACTTCCACCTCATCTACCGGCTGATCCACGCGGGGTGGTGGTGGCCCGGCGCGTTTCTCCTGGTCTGCGCCGCGGGTTTGGCGCACACGTTCCAGAGCGCGGCGATCGATTTCGTGCGCAACGCGTTCCTCCGGATCGGCGTGGGGGACGGCGGCGAGCTGGACCTCCCCGAGGATCTGGACGCCGGCCCGCGCGGCACGCTGCTCGAGCGCTTCGGGGCCCGGGTGTATCGCGACTACGTGCTGCGGCAGGCGCAGCTCTTCCCCCGCTCGGTCAAGCTGATCCGCCTGCTGCGGCGCACGAGCGTGACGGAGTCGTTCCGCGCCGAGTATCGCGCGCGCCAGGAGGTGGTGCTCCCCCTGTGCGCGTGGCTCGGTCAGAACATCCGCTTCCTGCTGGTTGGCGTCGCCGCGGTCGCGGCCCGCATCTCCGTGTTCCTCTGGGTCGAGGCGGTGTGGATGAGCCTGCTGCTCGTGGTGCTGCTGTGGATCCACGAGTGGAACGCCACGGCCCTGGGCGACATGCTCGCCAGCGAGCGCGATGCCTACGCCCGCGTCACCTGAGGTGCGGCGGTACCGCGGCGCCGTCATCGGGGCGGGCGGCATCGCGCGGCAGTCGCATCTCCCCGCGCTGCGCGACACCCCCACGGTGAGCGCCCGCGTGGACGTCGTCGCGCTGGTGGACAGCGCACCCGACGTGCCTCCCGTGGACGGGATCCCGCTCCTCTCCGGCCGCGAGCAACTCCGCCGGGCGGGGCCGATCGACTTCATCGACATCTGCACGCCTACCGCGTCGCATCTCGAGCTCACGCTGTGGGGGCTCGAGCGGGGCTACCACGTGGTGTGCGAGAAGCCGGTCGCGCTGACGCGGGACGAGGCGGACCGGATCGCCCTGGCCGCGCGGGCGCACGGTCGCATCGTGATGCCGTGCCACCAGTACCGCTACAACCCGGTGTGGATGCGGGTGAAGCAGTGGCTGCGCGAGGGGGCGATCGGGCGCTGGCACCTGGCCGAGCTCTCGGTGCATCGGCTGGCGGCCGACCCGGGCCGCGCGACCGGGGGGGGGGAGGGGGGGGCACCGTGGCGGGGCACCAGCGCCGCCGGACGCGGCGGCGTGCTGCTCGACCACGGCACCCATCTCATTTACCAGCTGCTCGACGTTGCGGGGCTGCCGGCCGCGGTGAGTGCTTGGACCGGACGCCTGCGCCACCAGGGCTACGACGTAGAAGACACGGCGTCGCTGCACTTCGAGTATCCCGAGCGGCTCGTCACGATGTTCTTCACGTGGGCGGGGCGCGTGCGCGAGAACCGCATCCGCTTCATCGGCGACGCCGGCGCGATCGAGTGGGTGGGCGGCGAGCTGCGGCTGGAGCGCGGCGGCAAGGTCGAGCGCCACGATTACTCGGTCGAGCTCGAGAAGTCGGCCTACCACCGCTGGTTTGCCCGCCTGTTCGAGTCGTTCGTCGCTGCGCTCGACCGGGACGATCCGGCCGCCGCGGCGGCGCCGCACCTGGCCGACATCCGGCGGGTGGCCGCGGTGGTGGAGCACGCCTACCAGGCTGCGCACACCGGCTCCAAGGTCGCGATTCCGGACGACGCGTGAGCCGCAAGCTCCAGCTGCTGCTGTTCCTCTGCGGCTTGGGCGTCTTCGGCTATCTGGTCGCGCGCATCGGGCCGGGGACGCTCGTCGCGGACGCCGTTCGGACCGGCTGGATGTTCGTGCCGATCCTGCTGCTCTACGGCGTGGTGTACGTGGCGAACGGCTGGGCGTGGTGGCTGATCATGGCCGATGAGCCGAGTCGCCCGCCGTTCTGGCGCGCCTGCGGGATCACCGTCGCGAGCTTCTCGCTCAACTTCTTGACGCCGATGGTCAACGTCGGCGGCGAGCCGTTCAAGATCGCCGCGGTCGCACCGTGGCTCGGCGTGCGGCGCGCCGCCGGGTCGGTCGTGCTCTACCAGATGCTGCACACCTTCGGGATGCTGCTCAGCTTTCTCACGGCGGTCGTGCTGGGTGCCGTGTTCCTGCCATCCACGCCGGCGTTGCTCGCGGCGCTCGGCGTGACCTTCGCGGTCCTGCTCGCGCTCACGCTGCTGCTCCTCACCGGGCACCGCCGCGGGCTGCTGGAGCAGGCGTTGAACCTGCTGCACCGCGTCCCCCTGCTCGACCGCGTCGCCCGGCGTCTCGAGCCCAAACGCGCGACGCTCGCCCTCATGGACGAACAAATCACGGACTTTTTTCACCGTGATCCCCGCCGCTTCGTCGCTGCCCTGACGCTGGAATACGTGAGCCGCTGCGTGTTCATGGCCGAGTACCTGCTGATCGCGCTGTCCGTGGGGCTGCACATCGGCTACTTCCGGGCGTACGTGATCGGCGGACTGACGCAGCTCGTGCAGAATGTGGTGTTCTTCGTGCCGTTCGAAGTGGGCAGCAAGGAAGGTACGCTCTACCTGCTGTTCCAGCTGCTCGGTCTCGACCCGGCGCTCGGGGTCTACACGGCGATCGTGAGCCGGGTGAGAGACCTGGTCTGGATCGGTGCCGGGATCGGCCTGGTGTGGCTCGCGGGCCGCCGCCCGGCCGCCGAGCGAGCCGCCGTGCCATGACCATCGTCACGCATCTCCTCGCCACCGCTCTCGGCGCGCAGGCGCTGGATCTCCAAGGCCGCGACCTGGTGCTCGCCGGCGCCTTCGGGCTCGGCGTGGACGTGGATCACGCCGTGAAGGCGCCGTTCTACCTGAAGCACGTTGGGCTGCGGGACAAGCGCGGCTACTACTGGCGCTCCTCGCTCCAGGAGCCGGTCGCCCTGCTGTGGATCGTGCCGCTGTGCCTGTTTCTCGGCACCGTCGTGCCGATCATCTTCTTCTCGATCCACGTGGCGATGGACTACAGCGTGCGCTTCGAAAAGATGCCGTTCTATCCCTACTCGCCCTGGGTCACCCGGGGATGGCTCACGACGATCCCCGACAAGGTGAAGGAGGGTGTGGTGTTCGCCGCGCTGCTCGTGGGGAACGCACTCCTCTTCTGGTATCGACGTCATGTATGACTTCGCGCCGGCAGTCGGGCGGGCCCTGGACCGCGCGGTCCGCCCCGTGCTGCGGCTCTGCCACGTCACGCTGGGACTCTCGCCCGCCCAGTTGACGTGGGCCGCCTTCGGTGCGAGCGCCGCCGCCGGGGTCGCGTTCGCCATGGGGCGTCTCGGGTGGGGTCTCGGCCTCACGGCCTTCGGCCAGGTCCTTGACGGGATCGACGGTGGGATCGCGCGGCAGTACGGCCTCGCTTCGGAGGCGGGGCGGCGGCTGGACACGCGGCTCGATCGGGCGTCGGAGGCGGCGATCTTCGCCGGCATCGGGTGGGCGGGCTGGGTGCCCTGGAAGCTGGTGCTGCTCGCGCTCGCCGCCATCCTCCTGATGACCAGCATTGCGGACCGCTCGGGGGTCGATCCGGGAGTGAAGCGGTTCGCGCTCTACTTCGGCGTCTGGCTTCCCTATCCGCTCATCTTCACGGTCATCTTTCTCGTGAACCTGGCGGCATACGTCGTGGCCCTGCTGGTCGTGGACTGCAAGTTCCAGCTGAAGATGGATGCGTTGGGGGGGGATCTGGACACGGTCGCCTCGCGCGCGGCGGCCCTGGAGGGTTAGGCCCGCTCCCAGCTTCCCGCCGGCAAGGGCGTGCGCGCCTGCTCGCGTTCGGCGCCGTACACGTACTGGGAGGCGAACACCGCGAACGCCACGATCAACCCCGCCACGGCGTCCACCGCGTAGTGGAATTGCCCGTACACGACCGACAGCACCAGCCCGATCGTGAATGGCGTGAGCACGAACCCCAGCGCGCGCCAGTAGCGGAGCGCGCACAGCACGGCGACTACGGCGGCGGCCACGTGGGACGACGGGAAGGCGGCGCCCCACGAGTCGCCCTGGTCGAGCACCCACTGGGCGGCGCGCGCCGGCCATACGGCCGTGGCCGCATTGTGCGCCAGCTCGAACGTGTAGCGCGGTCCCGCCACGGGGAAGAAGAGGAACACCACGTAACACGCGTAGAACGTCACCATCACGGCGAAGATCGTGCGGCGGGCCGGGTCGCGACGGCCGCTGAACCACAGGCCGAGCGGCGACGCGCATAGGATCGCGTAGTACGCGAGGTAGCAGGCGTGCATCACCCAGGAGAACACGGGGCTCGGCATCTCGCGGATCCAGCGGTAGGAGAGCTGCGAGCCGAACACCCACAGCTCGAGGCGCTGGATGGCCTGGTCGTGCTGGTAGCCCAGGTCCACGTTCACCACGCCCACCTCGGCGTACAGCCCGAGGAGCAACAGGATCGGGTACCACTCGCCGAGGAACCGGCCGACGGGGCCCGACTCGCGCGCGACCGGCGCGAGCAGCACGAGCACCACCAGCAGGGCGTGCGCGGTGAGCAGCCAGTCCCAGCCGTCGTGGTCCGCGCCCGAAAACGCGAGGACGGCGCCCGTGGCAATGGTGACGTAGAGCAGCGTGGCGAGGTCGACGGCGGTTAACCGTTGCACGACGGCACGACGAAACGTTGCCCGCAGTTTCGTGAGACGTGCCGTCGGGCCGTCGGGCGACGTGGTCACAGCCATCCCTCCCGGCGATACCAGGTGACCGTGCGCCGCAGCCCGTCGTCCAGGGCGACGCGGGCGCGCCAGCCGGTGTCGCGCGTCAGCGCGTCGGCGCGACAGGTCCACGCGGGCGCCAGGAACTCGGCCGCCTTGTCGCCGGCCAGGACGGTCGCCCGGCCCGCGAGGTGCGCGAGCGACCCGATGGTCCAGAGCAGGGCCCGCGCCAGGGGTCCGGGCAGCGACACGATGCGGGGCTCGCGCCGTTCCCCGCCCCCCACCGCGCGCCCGATCGCGCGCACCAGCTCGCGGCTCGTCGTCACCGCGGGGTGCGCGGCGTAATACAGCCCGTTCGCCGCGGCGGGCGCCGCCGCCGCCGCGATGAGGGCGTCGGCGAGGTCACCGGCGTACAGGACCGACAGCTCCTGCGTCCCGTCACCGAACACCGGCACGACGCCGGCGCGGGCCAGCTTGAACACCTTCAACACCTCCCGATCCCACTCGCCGTACACGGTAGGTGGCCGCACGATGGTCCAAGGCCACGACATCGCTCGCACCAACACCTCGGCCGCGAGCTTGCTCTCGCCGTAGGGCGTGACCGGCGACGGGGGACGAGTCTCGTCGACCGGTTGTCCCCGCACCGTCGGCCCGGCGGCGGCAAGGGACGACACCAGGACGAAGCGCCGCGGCGGGTCCTGCGACGCGGCCTCGAGCACGTTGGCCGTGCCGTCGCGGTTGGCGCGCAGGAATTCGTCCGGATGGCGGGCGCTGATGCGGCCCGCCACGTGGAAGATCACCTCCGCGCCGGCGCACGCCTGCCGCAGCGCGGCGCCATCGTCGAGGTCGCCGCGCACCACCCGGACGTCCGTCCAGCCGAGCGCCCGCGCCTTCGCCGGGTTCCGGACGAGGCAGGTGACGGCGTCGCCCCGCGCCCGCAGCGCCTGCACCAGGTGCGCACCGACGAACCCGGTGCCGCCCGTGACGAACGCCTTCACAGCGGCTTGTCGTAGATCCGGTACGTCTTGTAGGGACGGAAGCCGAGCCCCAGGGCGGCGTTCACCATCGGCGCGTTGTCCTCGAGGATCCAGCCGCCCTCGCCCCAGTGATAGCCGTGCTCCAGTCCTTTGGTCCAGATCCAGTGGTACATCAGCGCGTCCACGCCGGTCATCCGATATTCCTTGAGCGTGCCGAGCAACAGGATGCGGCAGCGCGCGATCCGCCGGGCATGCCACAGGATCCTCGGCAGCCCGTAGATCCGGCCCGACGGGTTGTGCTTCAGGGCGACGTTGAAGTCCGGGAGCGCCACGGCGAACCCGATGACCTCGCCGTGGCGCTCCGCGAAGCATACCAGGTCGGGGACGACGATCGGCTTGAGCTGTTTCGCGAGGTGATCGATCTCGGGCTCGGTGAGCGGCACGAACCCCCAGTTCTTCTCCCACGCCCGGTTGTAGAGCGCCTTGACCAGCTCCACCTCTTCCCGGAAGCGCTTCATGTCGAGCGCCCGCAAGGTGATCCCCTTGCGCTCTGCGATCACCTTCGCCGCACGCGCGATCCGCTCGGGCAAGCTAACGTCGGTGCTCTCGAACGCGAGCAAGTCTTTCGCCTTCGTGAAGCCATAGCCGTCGTGCAGCGCGACGTAATAGGCGGGGTTGTGCGGCATCATCAGCGTGGGCGGGGTCTCGAAGCCTGCCACGAGCAGGCCGCACTCGTCGTTGATCGACGGGCTCATCGGCCCGCGCATGACGCGCAAGCCCTTGTCCCGCAGCCACCGCGCGGCCGCATCGAACAGCGCGTTGGCCGCCCGCTGATCGTTCACGCACTCGAAGAAGCCGTAGAACCCGACCCGGTCCCCGTGCTCGCGGGTATGTGCGTCGTTCTTGATGGCCGCAATCCGTCCGACCGTCCGACCGTGCGCCTGTCCGACGAAGTATTGCGCCTCGGCGTGCTGGAAGAACGGGTTCTTGGCCGGGGAGAGCAGCGTGCGGACGTCCATCCGCAGCTGTGGGACCCAGAGCGGGTCGCCGCGGTAGTGCTGGTAGGGAAAGGCTATGAAACGGTTGAGACCGCGCCCGTTCGAGACGGGCGCGATCTCCACCGCGTTCAGACGACCCCCAGCTCTTTGCCGAGCCGGGCGAAGACCTCCAGCGCGTGATCGATCTGCTGCGTCGTGTGGGTCGCCATCAGGCTCGTGCGGAGCCGGCAGTGCGACGGCGGCACCGCGGGCGGCACGACGGGGTTGGTGAACACGCCCGCCTCGAACAACTTCCGCCAGAAGAGGAACGTCTTCTCGAGCGGTCCGATAACCACCGGCACGATCGGCGTCTCGCTCGGCCCGATGTCGTAGCCCAGGGAGCGCAACCCCTCCTGGAGCCGGCGCGTGTTCTCCCACAGGCGCTCGCGCCGCTCGGGCTCACGCTGCAGCAGGTGCAGCGCGGCGAGGACGCCCGCCGTGTTGGCGGGCGGCAGCGCGGCGGTGAAGATCATCGGCCGCGAGTTGTGCTTCAGGAAGTGGATGACACTCTCCGCCGCCGCCGCGAACCCGCCGATCGACGCGAGCGACTTGGAGAACGTCCCGACGATGAGGTCGACGTCGTCGGTCAGGCCGAAATGCGCCGCCGTGCCGTCTCCGCGCGGCCCCAGTACGCCCACCGCGTGGGCGTCGTCGAGCACGAGGGCGGCGCCGTACTTCTGCGCGATCTTGAGCAGGCCCGGCACGTCGGCGATGTCGCCTTCCATCGAGTACACGCCGTCGACGATGATCATCAAGCCGGTGCCCGCCGGCACGCGTTGCAGCTTGCGCTCGAGACCCGCCAGGTCGCCGTGGTTGAACCGGATCGTCTCGCCGTAGGACATCTTGGCGCCGTCCACGATCGAGGCGTGGTCGAGCTTGTCGAGGAACACGAGGTCGCCGCGGCCCACCAAGCCCGAAACCACTCCGAGGTTGGCCTGATAGCCGGTCGAGAAGACGAGACACGCCTCCTTGCCGAAGAACTGGGCCAGCTCGACCTCGAGCTGCTCGTGCAGGTCCAGCGTCCCATTCAGCAACCGGCTGCCGGTGCAGCCGGAGCCGTAGCGCTCGAGCGCCTGCTTCGCCGCGGCGAGGACCTCGGGATGATGGGTGAGCCCCAGATAGTTGTTGGAGCCCATCATGATCCGCTCTTTGCCTTCGATGACGACGACGGTGTCTTCGGAATGCGTGATGGGGCGGTAATACGGGTACAGGCCGACGGCCTGCAGCTCCCGGGCCTTCGTGAAACTCTTGCACTTGTCGAATAAGGCAACGTGCTGCAGGGTCTCGGTGGTCACGGGGCCCTCGGGCAGTGTGGGGGGAATCGGGCAGCCTACAGGGTAACGGCGAGGCCCTAATACCGCAAGGCCACGTAACATGCGCGACTGGGTGCTGGTCGCGTAACTTGTAGGCCGCCATGCTACGACCCGCCCTCGTTCTGACGCTCATCGCCCTCGCGGGCCGGCCCGCGTCGGGACAGCAGCCGTATCGCGTCACCTGGTGGGACGCGGCGTCGGTCGCGGCCGCAACGGCGTTCGCGGTGATCCCCGAGGCCGCGGGCCTCCCGCACGGGCTTCCCCCGTGCGCGCCGTGCGATCCGTCGTCGCTGCCCGGGATCGATCGCGCGGCGCTCCACACGTTCTCGGGGCCCGCCAGCACGGCGAGCACGGTGTTGCTCGCCGGCGTCGCGGGATTCGCCGGGCTCGCCTCGCTCGACGGAGCCACGGTGGACGCGGCGCGCGGTCACGCGGCCGTGCTCGCGAACTCGCTGGCGTGGACCTTCGCTACGACTGAGTGGCTCAAGGTGCTGGTGCACCGCAGCCGGCCGGTGCTCTACACCGCGGCCGCGCCCGCCGCCGAGTCCGATCCCAACAACCGGCGGTCGTTTCCGTCGGGCCACGCGGCGTTGGCGTTCGCCGCCGCGACGTCCTACACGGTGCTGGCGGGGCGCGAGCGGCTGCCACACCGCACACGCAATGCCGTGCTGCTCTACGCCGGCGCCGTGGGAATCTCGGCGTTGCGGGTGGCCGGGGGTAAGCACTTTCCCACGGATGTCGCGGGTGGGGCCGCCCTCGGCGCCGGGATCGGCTGGCTGGTGGCGACGATCCACGCCACGGTGCCATGAGACGCAGCGGAACGCGTTCGCACTTCCGCGTTTCGAGGACTCCGTGAGCCAGCTCCCTCGCGTCTTGCGGCTCCGCGACGTGGTGCTGTTCAACATCACCGCGATCGTGGGATTGCGCTGGCTCACGACGGCCGCGAGCCAGTTCGGCCTGGCCAGCCTGGGCCTGTGGCTGCTCGCGATGCTGGTCTTCTTCCTGCCGTCGGCCGTCGCGGTGCGCGAGCTCGCCGACATCGATCCCGGCGCGGGCGGCGTCTACCGCTGGGTGCGCCGGGCGTTCGGACCGCTGCACGGCTTTGTGGCGGGGTGGGGATACTGGGTGAACAACCTGTTCTACTTTCCCTCGCTGCTGGTCGCGACCGCCGCGATCGCCGCCTACGCGGCCGGCCCCCGCTTCGTGCACCTGGGCGAAGACACGGTCTTCATCGCGCTGGTGTCGCTCGCCGGCCTGTGGCTCGCCCTAGGGATGAACCTGGTCGGGCTGGCGGTGGGGAAGCGGCTCCAGAACCTCGGCGGCTACGCCACGTGGCTTCCCGCCCTGATCTTCGTGTTGCTGGCCGTGTGGTCGCTCGTCGCGCGGGGGAGCGCGACGCCCTTCAGCGCCCGCGCGCTGCTACCGGCGCGGCTCGATCTCCCGTCAATCAATTTGTTCGCCACGATGACGTTCGCCTTCGCGGGGCTGGAGCTCGCGCCGACGCTGGGCGATGAGATCCACGATCCGGCGGCCACGCTGCGGCGCGGCGTCGCCGTCTCGGGCCTCGCCGTCGTCGCGATGTACGTGCTTGGCACCGCGGCGATGCTCGTCGCGCTGCCGCATGACACCGTGAGCATCACCAACGGCGTCCCGCAGGCGACCGCCGCGCTCGTGGAACGGCTCGGCGCGCCCTGGTTGGCGCCGCTCGCCGCGGCCGTCGCCCTGCTGCTGGTGCTCGGCAACCTCGGCGGCGTCGGCGCGTGGCTCGCGGGCTCGGCGCGGCTGCCGTTCGTGGCGGGCGTGGACGGCGCGCTGCCGCCGGCGTTCGGCCGCATCCACCCGCGGTGGCAGACCCCGCACCTCGCGATCCTGGTTCAGGGCGCCATCGCCACCGTGTTCATCGTCGCGAGCCTCGTCGGAGCCACGGTCAAGAACGCCTACCTCGTGCTCACCCAAACGACCCTCATCCTCTTCTTCATCCCGTACGTCTATCTCTTCGCTGCGTACCTGCGGCTGCGCCGCGGGCGCACCCTGTGGACTGCACTCGTGGGCGTCGCGGGACTCGCGGCGGTGGCGTTCTCGATCGTGCTCGGCTTCGTCCCCCCGGCGGACGAAGCGCACCCGGTGCTGTACGAGACGAAGGTGGTCGGCGGCGTGATCGGCTTCATGGCGCTCGGGGTGCTGCTCGCCGGGCGCGGTGTGAGGCGGCGCACAGCCTCCGCGATGCCGTCGGCCTAGGCTACATGGTGGCCGTGATCCAGCCCCGCTCGCTCGCCGTGGCGCTCGCCGCCGCGCTCGTTCTCCCCGCCTCGATCCGGGCGCAGGCTGCGCCATCGGTGCGCCGGGAAATCGCCGGCTTCGACTTCCGCAAGGATGGGGTGTGGCGCCGCCAGGCGCGCAGTGTGCGCGCTCAACGCGCCCGGTTGCTGGCCGGGCGCAGCTTCGGCGCCCTCAACGCGGCCGTAGCCGCGGCTGGCGGTGGGCCGCTCTCCGCCGGTGCACCGCTCGCCGGCGCGGCCGCCGTTTCGGGCGTGTTACGCGTCCCTGCGGTGCTCTTCAAGTTCAAGAACACCCCGAACACTGAGCTGCGGAACACGACGCAATACAATCAGGTGCTGTTCGCGGCGTCACCCACAGGTGCCTCGGCCGGTCGCCCGTATACCTACAGCTCGTGGTACGCGCAGCTCTCGAACGGGCTGCTGAGCATTCAGGGCGCGAGCTACGGCTACGCGGCGCTCGACTCCAACGAAGTGAGCTATACAGGTACGGCGGGCACCTGTTCGGGGAGCCCGTTCAAGTCAACCGATTGCAACGGCCTGTTCTCGAACAACGCGTTCACCAGGATGCAAAGCGGGCTGCGGCTGGCGCTGGCGAAGATCGACACCCAGGTGGACTGGACGCAGTACGACAACGACGGCGACGGCTACGTGGACCTGGTGGCGTTCATCCAGCCGGCGCTCGACGGCGCGTGCGGCCCGGCGGGCAACAATCACCTCTGGTCACACCGCTACTATCTCGCAGACCTGTTCGGCAACGTCGTGCCGTACACGACCCACTCCGTGAACAGCAGCGGCGTGCACATCAAGGTCGCGGACTACATCCTGGAGAGCGGCGTCGGCGGCGAGAGCGCCTGTGACAGCACCCAGATCATGCCGATCGGGACCGTGGCGCACGAGACCGGCCACGGGTTGGGGCTCCCCGACCTGTACGATGTCAACTACCTCACCCCGGGGATCGGGCGGTACAGCCTCATGGGATACGGGCCTTACTTCTCCGGGTTCAGCCCTGCGCGCCTGGATGCGTGGTCGCTCAGTCAATTGGGTTGGGTGACGGTCGTACCACTCGCGAGCGCGGGGACCTACAGCTCCGGCCCGGGGCCCACCTCGGACACGGCGTTTTACGTGCCGGTGTCTGGATCGAACCCCCGCGGCGAGTACTTCCTGCTCGAGAACCGCGAGGGCGTACAGTCCGACAGCGTCATGATCGCGCGCAACTGTCAGGTGTGGTATCAACCCTCCCCGCCACCCGCAACCTGCGGCGGTGGGCTGCTTGTGTACCACATCGACTCGACACAGATCGCGCAGCACGGCCTCGAGCTGGACAACACGGTGAACAGCGGGCCGATCCACGGCGTCGAGGTCGTCCAGGCTGACGGCTTCGGCAATCTCGATGCGAGCCTCACTGGTTGTGCGGGCCCGACGTCCGGGTGCTACGACTACGGCGACGCGGGCGATGTCTACCCGGGGGCCAAAGGCAAGGCGACGCTTGCGATCTCTACGCTACCCAGCAACGTTCTCAACACCGGTGCGTGCTCGGGCTTCAGAGTCGATACGATCAGCCAGGTCCCCAACGGCGAGATACGCTTCGCGCTGATCGTGGGAGGGGACTCGGTCTCGGTGACCACGGTGCCGCAATTGCCCGGCGGCCGGTGGGGATACACCTACTCCCGAGGCCTCAACGCCGCGTGCGGTGCCGGGTCGTATACCTGGGTCGTCGATTCCGCGGCTCCACCCCCTGGTCTGGCGCTCTCGAGCGCGGGCCTGTTGAGTGGCGCGCCGACCGACACCGGAGCGTACGTGTTCCGAGTCAGCGTGACCGATGGCGCTGCGACGTCGCGGCGCACCATGACGCTGCGGGTCGCTGAGCCGTCGCTCACCCTGCAACAGGTGCTGAACCTCGCCTTTGCCGGGCCCTTCCCGGCCGGCGACGACCTGCGGCGCTACCTCGACCTGCAGGGGAACGGCAACGGCATGCTCGACATCGGGGACGTGCTCCGCTGGCTGCAGCGCACCGGCAACCTCGGTGCGGTCGCGCGCCTGCAATTGGCAGGGAGGCGGCCATGAGCCGGCACACGCGCGCGCTCCGCATCGCGCTCGTTGTGGCGCTAGGCGCCTGCGGCGAGACCACTGCGCCGGCGTCCGTACAGCTCACGGTGCAATTGGTGAACGCCGGCAGTAGTGATCGGGCGATGCTGCTGCAACTCGCGGGCAGCGACACGAGCGCCACGATCGATACGGTGATGGCGGCGCCCGGTGGGGCGTATCAACTGCTTGCCCAGCGCCGCGGATCCAACCTGTGGCGCGTGATCGTCACGGGAAATCTGGTGAACGGCGTCGTCGCGGAGCTCGTGGTCCCGCGGAAGGCGAGCGCGAGCCTCTACGGCGGCACCGTCCTCGACGTCGCGGACTCGTCGTTCGCCGAGCTGCCTCCGGGGACCCGCGCGCTCACGGTCGCTCCCTAGGTTCGGTGCGGACGAAAGGCGCGCAGTCGCCCGCCCGGGCGACGAACGCCGGCGTACCATCCGGGAGATGAATGCCGAGGATCGCGGCCCGCCCGGCGCGGACCGCCCACGCGGCGAAGTCCCGCGCCGCGGGATGGGGCGCCGCCTGACGGACCACGTACAGGGTGTACGGGTTCGTCAGCGCCGTGTCGGCGGCGAACAGGACGCGGAGCCGAAGGTCGCGCAGCTTCGCGTAGGTGGGGAGGTCGGCGAGGGCGTAGGCGTCGCGCTCGTCGGCGAGATGTAGCGTCGTCACCTGGTCCGCCCCGGACTCGATGTACCACGTGTGCGCCGGCGCCACGCCGGCCGCCTGCCACAGCGCCAGCTCCTTCACGTTCGTGCCCGAGGAGTCGCCGCGCGACACGAACGGTCTCCCGGCCCGCGCGATCCGGCGAAACGCCTCGGCGGCCGTCGCGGCGCGGGCGACCTGCGCCGGGTCTGTGACGGGTCCGACGATCGCGAACCGGCTGGCGACGAGCGGGCAGGTGAGCAGGGTGCGCCCCGGCACGAGGAGCAGCCGCTCCTCGAGGGCGGGGGCGTGCGTGATCACGACGTCCAGGTCGCCGTTCGCGGCGGCATGGAGGATCTGGCCCGAGGGGGCGATGACGGTGGCGACCCGCGGCGCAGACGTGCTCGTCCACAGCGACTCGAGCACGGCGAGAGCCCCGGACTGCTGGACGGTGTAGGTGGTGCCGAGCCGCAGCGGGGGGGACGAGGGCGGGCCGGCGTGGCAGGCGGCGACGAGACAGACCAGCGACAGGGATTTCACACCGCTAATGTCGCCGTTACCTCTCCTGTTCGCCCATCCCTGTTTGCTATCTTACCGTTGTTGACGGGGCGGTAGCTCAGCTGGGAGAGCACCTGGTTTGCAACCAGGGGGTCGTGGGTTCGAATCCCATCCGCTCCACTTCCTGCCTATGCCTCATCCGGGCCCCGCTCGGCGGGTGCCTGGTCTTGCGGGCGAACGGGTAGGCCGATCTTGCCGGCCCAGTCGTCCGTGAGCTCGAACGTCTTCCCCATGTCGAATCGCAACACCCAGAGCCTCCGGGCGAGGTCCTTGAGCGCCCAGATGACCGTGTGCTGCACCTCGACCGAGGACCACTGGCCGAACTCGTTGTGGCTGAGGTCTGCCTCCAGGGCCTTGGCGATGCGCACGGCGAATCGGCCAAGGGGTTCGTCCACCCGCTCGGCGGGTGCACGTGGTTGCACTACCGGACCAGTCGGTGCCGCCTTTGACACCTTTTGTGGCCCATAACCGTCCCCCCAGAGGACCCACTCCAGGGTGGCCCCGATCAGGCCACGCTCCCTTGCCTTGGCGACGATCAGCCGCGCCACATCCGCTGGAAACTTCTTGCGTTGGGGCCACTTCTTGACGGCCGCTTCCGTGACCGGCGCGCCCAGCTCCGCGGCAAACTGCCGGTAGGTCAAGGAGATACCTTCCCAGGGGCTGAAGGCGTCCAGCAGGATCGCAAGCCGCTCCGCTATGGGGCTCCTTCGGGATCCTTTTCCGGTATTGACAGATCGCAAATTGGGCCTACCTTAGTGACATAATCGTGCGGAAATCGCCTGGTAGTGGGACGCCCAGCTGCACACAAGCTGTCGAGTGTGAAGGCCGCCGTCAAGACGCCCCACCGTCATTCCCTGCCGCGACTCCCCGCGCCCTGTAGGAGTAGGCCATGAGAGCCGTGCGTGCTTCTGTAGTCGGGCTGGTCGTCGGCGCCATCGCATTCGCCTGCGACCGCTCGCCGACCGCCGTGCCGACCGCACCCCTGCTGGCGGCGCGCTCCAGCGACAAGTCGCAGCCCACCGGCACCAGCAACAAGAAGGGGCTGGTCGTCTGTCCCCAAACCTACGACTCCGTGACCAAGGTGATCGGCCCCAGGGGAGATACCCTGCAGGTCGGCAATCACATTCTGTGGGTCGACTCGCTGGTGCTGAGCGTCCCGGTGGCGATCACCGCCGTGGCCCCAGCGGACACCGTGAGATGGGTTCGCTTCCGGCCCGAGGGCCTCGTCTTCCCGCCCAGCGCCGTGGACCTCTCCTACGGACTGAGCACAGGAGCGCTCCTCTATACGAATTACAAGGGCTGCGGGGCGTCGACAAGCGATACGGTCCGGATCGCCCAGGTCAGCGACTCCCTGACCATCTTGGGCTACCTGCAAATCTGGTCCAAGGTCAACAAGAACCTCTGGAGTCAGGGGCAGCAATGGGTCGCGGGGGAGCTGCCGCATTTCTCGAACTACGCGATCGCCTGGTGAGGACTCACATGGACTCGGAGAATCGTATGCTCGTGCGCCGTTCCCTGATCCCGCTGGTCCTCGCGCTGTTCGCTGCCCGATGCTCCGATGGACCGCATCCCACCGCGGTGCAGCCGCTGACCCCGGCACCGCATTTCCTCCAGTGGGCTGGGGGATCCGCACCGCAGTTCACCGTGACCGGCGCGCTCTCGGGGGGGGAGACGGTTAAGGGCGTCGCGCTGGCTTCCATGACGGGTGGGCTCAGTCTCAATCAGTATTCGGCGTCGTTCTGGGCGGTGCGCGGGGAACAGCGCGGCCTCCAGATCAACTACCTAAGCGCCACCGGCGATACCAGCGCGCCGTTCCTGCGGCTCGACACCACGGATCCGGCCTTCGTCCCTGGTCTAGGCGACCTCGCGCCCGGCGACTCCGTCCTGATCACGCTGACGATCGACCCAGACAACATCAAGATCTCGCTCGAGCCGACCGGATTGCTGTTCGGCGAGCCGGCCCAGCTGCAGATCGCGTACGGCGGCGCCGCCGGCGACCTCAACGGGGATGGCGTGGTGGACGACGCCGACGCCTACATCGAGAGCCAGCTGCTGGGGCTGTGGTATCGCGAGGGCGCGGACAGTGCGTGGGAGAGGGTCCCGGCAGTCCAGTCGCTCTCGGACAAGTCGTTCACGAGTGCGTTGCCCCACTTCTGCGACTTCGCGATTTCCTGGTAGAGGCACGAACTGTGTCGGACCATATGCCCGGGTTCAGGAGCGCGCTCTCCGCGATGCTCGTCGGCACGGCCACCGTCGTGCTGAGTTGCCGGGAACCCGCGCCGACCGCTCCCGACCGTCTGGTCCCCCCGCTGCAGGCCAGCGCCATCTATTCGCCGACCGGTCTGCTCCAGTGCAGGCCGCTTGCTTACGACTCGGTCACGAAGAGGATCGGACCGAAGGGTGGGTCGATCCGGGTGAGCAAGCACCTGCTCGTCATTCCCGACGGAGCGCTCAGCCAGCCGGTCAGGGTGACGCTGGTCGTCCCATCGGACACCGTGAATCGGATCCGGTTCGCGCCGGAGGGACTCGTCTTCCGGCCGGCGGCAAAGTTCACGACGCTGACGATGAGCTACGCGAACTGTGAGACCGGGTCGGCCGGACGGAGGACGAAGATTGCCTACACGGACGACTCACTGGCCATCCTCGAGTACGTGCCGTCAGTGGACGACCCTTCGCAGCGGAAGGTCACCGGAGTGTTGAGGCATTCTCCGAGTACGCGGCTTCTTGGTAGGCGGAGGACACACACGATGGACACGTCGTCACTCGTAGTCGACAAGGCTCAGCAGCTCGCCGCGGCCGGACGGCACGCCGAGGTCGTCTCCTACCTCGGCGCGCGCAAGGGGACTGAGCTCGCGGATTCGCCCAGCCTCGCGCTGCTGTACGGGACCGCGCAGGCGCGGCTCGGCCGGCACGAGGAAGGCCTGCGCTGGGTGGATCTGGCGCTGGACCAGGCGCACAAGCGGGACGAGCAGGCCGTCGAGCGGCACGCGCTCAATGCGCGGGGCGCCATCGCCTTGGTGAGCGGGCGGATCGACGAGGCCGCGGACTACTTCACGCGGGCCCTCATGGCGGCCAGCCGCGACGGCGACCTGGCCACGACGGCCCGCTGCTCCAACAATTTGGGGATCATCAGCCACCTGCGGGGGCGGCACGCCGAGGCGATCGGGTCCTGGGAGATCGCCGTGGCGGCCTTCGGTCGCGCTGAGATGCAGCAGGGCGTCGCGGAATGCCACCACAACCTCGCGATCACGTATCGCGAGCAGGGGGCCCTCGACCGCGCGCTGGCCGAGGCCGACCAGGCTGTCGCGACAGCCGAGGCGGCCGGGGATCGCACGCTGTGGGCGCAAGCGCTCCGGGGACGCGCGGAGATCCGCGTGGTCTCGGGCGAGCTGGAGCTCGCTCGGCGCGAGCTGGACCGGGTGGCGGAAATCCGCCGCGGGCTGGTCAATCCTGTGGTAGAGGCGGAGGATCTGCGCGCGGTGGCGTCGCTGCTCGTGGCCGAGGGCGACCTGGCGGCTGGCGAGCGCGCGCTGCGCGAGGTGATCGGGCGGGCGGAGTCGCACGGGCGGCCGTACCTCTTGGCCGAGGCGACGCGGGACCTCGTCAAGGTCCTGCGCCGCACCGGGCGCACCGCCGAAGCCCAGGCGGCGGCGCGGACGGCGAAGGCTCTCTTCACCCGGTTAGGCGCCGAGGGCGACATCCGCCATCTGGCCGCTCAGGACTGGGACGAGGATTTTGCGGCCGAGCTGCGCGGGTCGCTGGCGCCGCTCCATGTGGCTCAGGAATTGGCCGATGCAGGGCACTACACCGAGCTGCTCAGGTACCTGGGCGAGCGCTCGCAGAACGAGTTGGAGCAGTCCCCCATGCTGACCCTCCTCTGCGGCATTGCGCACAGCCGGCTCGGTCGGCTGAAGATGGCCCAGCATTGGGCCATGGTCGCGCAGCTGCGGGCGCGGGCGCTCAAGGATCGGACGCTGGAAGTGCGGGCGCTCAACGTCTGCGGCGCCATCGCGCTGGAGCGGGGCGGCATCGATGACGCCACGTACTTCTTCACGCGGGCGCAGGAAGAGGCGACAGAGGACAACGATATGGCCACCGCCGGTCGGTGCGCCAACAACCTTGGCATCATCGCCAACATGCAGGGGGACTACCGCCGGGCGATCGGAGCGTACACCCGGGCGATCGACGCCTACCAGAAGGTCGGCTACGACCGCGGCATCGTCGAGTCGCAGCACAACCTCGCGATCACGTACCGCGAGCAAGGACAGCTGGACCACGCCATGTACGCGGCGAACGAGGCATTGGGAGCCGCCGAGCGGCTGGGCGACCGGGGGCTCCGGGCCCAGGCCCTCGCGGGCCTGGCCGAGATCCAGGTCGCCCGTGGGGAGGCCGACCTCGCCATCCAGGAAGCGGAGCGCGCACTGGCGGTGCATCGTGAGCTCCAGGACGAGGTCCTCGAGACCGAGGATCAGCGGATCCTGGCCGTGGCAGTGGGCCTCGCGGGGAAGACGCGGGAGGCCGAAGGGCTGCTGCGGGAGGTCATCGACCGCGCCACCAAGCATGAGCGCCCCCTGCTCGTCGCGAATGCTCAGCGCGATCTCGCCAACATGCTGGCGCTCGCGGGCGACGGCGCCGGCGCGAAACAGGTCGCGCAGGCGGCGCGCGCGACGTTCGAGCGGCTGGGAGCGAGGGTGGAGATCGACAAGCTGGACGCGTTGCTGGCAATGCGGACCCCCGGGGCGGGCCCGCTGGCTGTTTCGAACCAGGGCGCCGCGAGGCGCGTCCCGGACGTCTCGGTCCGGGGGCGGAAGGAGGCCAGGTAATGAGGGCGGTCCGTCCTCTCGTAGTCGCGCTGGCCACCCTGGTGGGCGGGTCCGCGTGCGACCGCCTGCCGACCGAGGCGCCGCGACCCTCGGCGCCGAGCTCGCAGAGCGCGCCGACCGGGCTGCTGTCCTGCTCGGCGCTGCCCGCCGAGTCCGTGACGTACAGGATCGGGCGCACCGGGAAGACCATCACCTTCGGGTCGCCCTGCGTGCAGCCGACGGTCGGACTGCAGGCGCAGCACTCGAACTACGCGGTGGCATGGTGAGGCGACCGATGCGCCGTCGCGCAGTGGTCGCGCTTTCCATTGGCGCGATCGCGCTGGCCACGAGCTGTCGCTCGGACCTCGCCGGCCCGACCCTGCGCGGGAATGTCGCGACGACGGAGGGATTGCTTTCGTGCAAGCCGCTCGGGTACGACTCCGTCACGCAGACACTCGGCCCTGCTGGTGGGGTGGTCAAGGTCAGCAAGCACAACCTGGTGGTTCCTGCGGGCGCGCTGAGCACGGTGGTGAGCATCACGGCGGTGGCGCCCTCGGACACGGTGAACCGGGTCGTGTTGCGGCCGGAGGGTCTCACCTTCGGCCAGCCCGCGCTGCTCACGCTGTTCTACGGCAACTGCAAGGTGGTCCCGCAGTCGAAGCAGGTCGCCTACACGAGCGACTGGCTGGCGATCCTGCAATACGTGCCCTCATCTGACGCCCCGCCGGCCAAGCTGGTGACGGGGCTGCTAAGCCATTTCTCTAACTATGCCGTCGCGTGGTGAGCTCGGGATGACGGTGCTGCGATCCGCTGCGCGCCCCGCGGCGGACCTGCTCCACGAAGCCCGCGCCCGGGAGCGGGCGGCGTGCATCACCGAGGCGGTTGCGGCGTACGAGGCGACGATCGCCGTGGCGGAGATCGCGGGGGAGCAGGCCGTGTTAGCCGAAGCGCTCCGCCGTCTCGCCGTCGTGCGCCACCGCCGGGCCGAATCGGTCGGTGCGCGGGAGCTCTGCCTTCGGAGCCACGCCGTGGCGCGCCGCGCCGGTAACGGCGTGCTCGCCGGCGAGGCCCTCAACACCCTCGGCGGGATCGACCTGGAGACGGACGCCATCGCCGACGCCCGCCAGAACTTCCTTCTCGCCCTAGAGCTGGGCGGGCAGAGCCGCGCACTCCGCGCGCGCGTCGAGCAGAACCTCGGCGTCCTCGCGAACATCCAGGGGGACTTCGACGAAGCGCAGGCACGCTACAGGGGATCCCTCGAGGCCTACCGCGCGGCGAACGACGAGCACGGCTGCGCGATCGCCTATCACAACCTCGGCATGGTGAGCGCGGACCTCCAACAGCTGGATGAAGCGGAGGGCTATTTCCGGCAGAGCTACGAGATCGCCCAACGGGCAGGGGACGTCCACCTGCAGGGCCTGTGCCTGGTCAACCACGCCGACGTGCACGTCCTGCGGGAGCGCTACACAGACGCGCAGGGCAAGGCGGAAGCCGCGCTCGCCATCTTCGATCAGCTCGACGCGCTGAGCGACAAGTCCGAGGCCTATCGCATCCTCGGAGTGGTGTACCGCGAGACGGGCCGCGCCGCGCTCGCCGAATCGCGGCTCCGGTCGGCAATAGAGATGGCGGGGCGCGCAGGTTCGGGGCTGAACAAGGCCGAGGCGTCGCGCGAACTCGCCCTCCTCTACCAGGCGATGGGCCGCAATCAGGATGCGCTCACCCTTCTGAACACGGCGCACCGCCTCTTCGGGCGGCTCCAGGCGCGCGTCGACTTGGTCCACGTCGCCAGTAAGGTGGCTGAGCTCGAGGCCACCTACCTGGCGGTGGTGCGCGAGTGGGGGCAGTCGATCGAGTCGAGCGATAGCTACACCTTCGGCCATTGCGAGCGCGTCGCACGTCGCAGCGTAGCCGTGGCGCGGGCGCTCAGAATGGACGAACATGCCCAGACGACGGTCCGGCTCGGCGCCTACCTCCACGACCTGGGAAAGGTGCGCGTCCCCCACGAGATCCTCAGCAAGCCAGGCCCGCTGACGCGCGACGAGTTCGAGGTCGTGCAGATGCACCCGATCTGGGGGATCGAGCTCATCGCCGACGTCGAGTTCCCCTGGGACTTGAAGCCGATCATCCGCTGGCATCACGAGCGCTACGACGGGACGGGATACCCGGATCGGCTACGGGGAGACGAGATTCCGCTGTCGGCGCAGGTCGTCGGGATCGCGGACGTCTACGACGCCCTGACGACCACGCGCCCCTACCGCCCGGCGTTCTCGCCAGCAGCAGCGCGCGCGGAGATCGAGCGCTGCTGCGGGCTGTGGTCGGATCATGTGTACAAGGCCTTCCTGACCTCGCTTGCTCAGCCACAGGATTCAGAACGCAGTGGCCGCCGCCGGAGCGGCGGTCCCGCCGACTGGCGGACGGGAGCAAGCTCTCATGTCGCGCCCTAGCGAGGACACGTCTCTGAGCCCGGCCGACGAGCGCCGCAGCGGGCTCGATCGGCGCACTGGCCGGGAGCGACGCTCGCCGTCGGAGCGCCGGGCTGAGGTCCGCCGGACGACGGACGCAGGTCATCGCCTGTTGAACCGGTCGATTTGGGTCGGCACGGAACCCGGCGGCCTCTCCCTCCGCCGATTGTTCCCCCATGCGCAATTCAGCGACGCTGAAGCCGCGGAGCGCCTGGCGGCGATCGCAGTACACCGCAGGGAACTCGACACGAGCATCGGCCGGGATGTCGGCCCCTCGGTCGCGGCGCTCGACTACTTGCTGAATATCAGCCGCGATCTGGCTGATCCCACGATCGTCGAACACGAGGTGCTCGAAGTCGTGGAACGCCGTTCGGTGACCGATCCGCTGACCGGGCTCTTCAACCGGTATCACTTCGAAGCGACGCTGAGGCGGGAAGTCGCGCGCTGCACGCGCTACGGGACGCGGCTCTCCCTGTTGCTCATGGACGTCGATCAGTTGAAGGCGGTGAACGACCGGTGGGGCCACCAGGCGGGGGACCGGGTGCTCGGCCGCGTCGCGCGTGCGATCCAGACCAGCCTGCGCGGCACAGACATCGCCTCCCGCCACGGGGGCGATGAATTCGCGATCATCCTGCCCGACACGGACGCGCGGGCGGGACGACTCGTGGCCGAACGGATTTGCGCGAAGGTGCAGGCGTCCCGCGGGGAAGGGAACGTGCCGGATGCCTCGACCAGGGTCACGGTGAGCGGCGGCCTGGCCGAATTGCCCCTCGCCGCCCCCTCTGCCGCAGAAGCCCAGCTCCTCGTGGCTGCCGATCGCGCGCTGTACCTCGCGAAGGGGCGCGGCGGCAACCACGTGGCCGAGGCGATGCCCTGACCCCTTGTCTCAAGGAATCCCGATAGTTAAAGTCGGGTTTCCTAACTCCGACGGGCCCCGATGTCACAGCCACCGACCCGCCTCCGTGCCGTGCTTGCCGTATTCTCTCTGTTCGCTGCTCTCCCAGGCCGAGGTGTCGCTCAAGACCGGTTCGAGATCGAGGTGTACCCGTATGAAACGGCGGCACGGGGCGAGTGGGAACTGGAGACGCACCTCAATTACACGCAGGTCGGAACGACGGCGTTCGACGGCCGTGTGGCGCCGACGGAGGGTCAGACCCGCCTCGCCGCCGAGCTGACCCATGGTCTCACCGACCACTGGGAGCTTTCGGCGTATCTGCTCGCCGCCCATCGCTCCGCGTCGGGGGTCGACTTCGCCGGGTGGCGGATGCGCTCGCGCTTCCGCGCACCGGAGACGTGGCGGCTCCCGGTGCAGCTCGGGTTGAGCCTCGAGCTCGAGGCCACGCAACCGGCGTTCAGCGACAGCCCCCTGACCCTCGAGCTCGTTCCCATTTTCCAGCGGCGCGTCGGGCGGTGGCAGTTCACCGTTGACCCGGCCTTCGAGCGTGACCTCTCCGGGCCCGAAGCGTCGGAGGGCTGGGAGTTCGAGCCTCGAGCGCGCGCGGCCGTGACCGCGAGCCGGACGGTCACGCTCGCGCTCGAGTACTACGGCGCCCTGGGCCATCTGGGGGCGATCCTGCCAGCCGAATCCCAGGTCCACCAGTTCTTTCCGAGCGTGGAACTCCGGCTCGGGGACGAGCTGTCGGTGGACCTCGGCGTCGGCGTGGGCGCGACGGCCGTAGGTGACCGGCTAGTGTTCAAGTCGCGGCTCGAGATCCCGCTGGGAGGGGAGCGCCGCTGAGCATCACATGGCCCCCGCTGATTGGCTGCCGTTTCTCACCGTCCTCGCCGACCGCGCGGACGAGATCGCGCTCCGGGGCTTCCGCAAGAAAGGGCTCCGGGTCGAGGACAAGCCGGACCGGAGTCCCGTCACGGACGCGGATCGGGCGATCGAGGAGACGGTGCGTACGGTGACGCGCCAGCGGCACCCGGAGCTGGGACTGCTGGGGGAAGAACAGGGCGCGTCCGCGGGCAGCGCGGCGGCGCGCCTCATCGTGGACCCCATCGACGCGACGCGGAACTTCGTTCGGGGCATTCCCGTCTTCGCGACCCTGCTCGCGATCGAAGACGGCGACGAGGTGGTCGCCGGCGTGGTGAGCGCGCCGGCGCTCAGAACCCGCTGGCACGCCGCCCGGGGCGCCGGGGCGTTCCGCGAGGGCGCGCGCCTCGCCGTGTCCGGCGTGCGCGCGCTCGAGCGCGCCCTGCTGTTTCACGGTAACCTTGGCCCGGCCGAGGGCGCCCCGCCGCGGGGGATTTTCGAGTTGATCCGCGGGGTCGAGCGCACGCGCGGGTTCGGCGACTTCTACCAGCACATGCTCGTCGCGGAAGGGGCGGGTGAGATCGCCATCGATCCCGTGATGCAGCCCTGGGACATCGCGGCGGTGCAGGTCGTGGTCGAGGAAGCAGGTGGCCGGGCCACGACGCTGTCCGGCGAGCGATCGATCTATGGGGGCAGTCTCGTGACCTCCAACGGACCGCTGCATCAGGCCATATTGGACACCTTGACCAGCACGGAGTCCCCATGACGCAGACGTTCGCCATCCTCCCGGCCGGGACGAGGATCCTGTGGGTGCTCGTGCCAGTGTTCATGTTGTTGCTCGGCGGGCTCGCGCTCGGCGCGGCCGTGCTGGGGGGTGCGTGGTACGGCTCGCAGCGCGCCAGCTTCGAGGTCTCCCCGGCCGGTCTCCGGCTGCGGGGCGACGTGTACGGGCGCCTGATCCCCGCGTCGCAGCTGCGCGGCGCGGCCGCGCGGATCATCGACCTGCGCTCGGACGCGGAGCATCGGCCGCGGCGGCGCACGTTCGGCACGGGACTGCCGGGATATGCCGCCGGATGGTTTCGCCTGCGCAACGGCGAGAAGGCGCTGCTCTTCCTGACCGACTGGACCCACGTCGTGTACGTTCCGACGCGAGCGGGGTACGCCGTGCTCATGAGCCCGGGCGCGCCGGAGGCGATGTTGCGCGCCATCCAACAGATCGCGCCCGGGAGCTGAGAGCACGCGGAGTCCTACTTCGTGGCAGCCTGATACCGCTTCGCCACCTCTGCCCAGTTGACCACGTTCCACCACGCCGCGATGTATTCGGGGCGCCGGTTCTGGTACCTGAGGTAGTAGGCGTGCTCCCACACGTCGAGCCCAAGGAGCGGGATCTTGCCCTCGATCAACGGGCTGTCCTGGTTCGCGGTGCTCAAGATCTCGAGGGTGCCGCCCGCGAGAGCGAGCCACGCCCATCCGCTGCCGAATCGGGTGGCGGCGGCGTTGGAGAGCTGCTCCTTGAACTTGGCGAAGTCGCCGAAGCTTTTCCTGATCGCGTCGGCCAGCACGCCGCTCGGCGCGCCGCCCCCGGCACTGCCGGCGGGCGCCATGATGGTCCAGAACAGCGAGTGATTGTGATGGCCGCCGGCGTTGTTGCGGACCGCGGCGCGGATGTCGTCCGGGACGCCGGTGATGCCGCGCAACAGCTCGTCGAGCGTCTGCTGGTGCAGCTCGGGATGCTTGTCGAGCGCGGCGTTCAGGTTGTTGACGTACGCCTGATGGTGCTTCGTGTAGTGGATCTCCATCGTCTGCCGGTCGATGTGCGGCTCGAGCGCGGCGTAGTCGTACGGTAAGGGGGGCAGCGCGTGCTTCTTGACGCGCTCCCTCGCGGTGGCGGTTCCAGCCATAATGCCCTCCTTGGCGTTGAGGCTGTCGACCGGGTGAACCAGCGGCGTGGGGCGAATGTTCCCGCTTGATTCCAATTGAAGCGCTCGTATTTTCCCGAACCGGTTGCTCCGTTCCCCTGTCATGGGAGGCGCACGATGGCGCTCTTTTCGGCCGCGGGAATCCAGTTTCTGCTCCGCTGGTTACACTTTCTCGCCGGCATCACGTGGATCGGTCTCCTCTACTACTTCAACTTCGTGCAGGGTCCGTTCTTCGCCGAGGCGGACGCGTCGACCCGGAGCGTCGCGACGCAGAAGCTCGTGCCGCGAGCGCTCTGGTGGTTCCGCTGGAGCGCGATGGTGACGTTTCTGTCCGGCCTCACGATTTTGATTCTGCGGCGCGCGAGCTGGAGCGATCCCTGGGGGATCACGATCCTGACCGGCGCGGCGTTCGGCACGGTGATGTTCGTGAACGTGTGGCGGGTGATCTGGCCCAATCAGAGAACCGTCATCGCCAACGCGGTCGCGACTGCCGGGGGTAAAGCGGCGAACCCAGCGGCGGCCGGCGCGGCCCGGCGGGCGTTCCTGGCGTCCCGCACCAACGTCGTGATGTCGTTCCCGATGCTCTTCTTCATGGGCGCGGCGTCGCATTTCACGCTCAACCCCGCCGGCAACCGCGGTCTGTACGGCGTACTGCTGCTCGTCGTGCTCGCGTTGCTCGAGCTCAACGCGCTGGTGGGCACCGCCGGGCCGACCAAGAAGCCGATCGAGACAATCCGGGGAGTGATCGTGACCGGGATCGTGACCGCCGCGGTCATGTATCTCATCGCGCAGGCCGTGCTCGGGACGCCGACCACGTAGCGCCGCGTGAGACGCTCGACGATAGCGGGCCTCGCCGTCGTGGCGGCAGCGTGCGGGTCCCCGTCGTTCGTGCCTCCGCCCCCGTCTCCGCAGCAATTCCGACTGCCGAGCCGCGACTAGAGGGCGGGGCGGGTATGGCTTCGGTGACTCTCCGGCGCCTGAGCAAGACCTACGCGGAGGGGGGCGCCGGACCGGTGCTGCGGGACCTCTCGCTCGATGTGCGCGACGGGGAGTTCCTGGCGCTGCTGGGGCCGTCGGGTAGCGGCAAGACGACCCTGCTCAAGTGCATCGCGGGGCTCGAGGAGCCGAGCGCAGGCGAGATTCTGATCGGGGAGCGGAACGTCACGCAGCTCGCTCCTGCGGCGCGGGACGTCGCCCTGGTGTTCCAGCACTACGCCCTGTACCCGCACCTCACCGTTCGGGCGAACATCGCGTTCGGGCTCGAGGTGCGGCGGGTGCCCGCCGCCGAGGTCACGCGCCGAGTGCAGGAAACGGCGACACGCCTCGGCATCGCCACGCTCCTCGATCGCCGTCCCGGAGAGCTCTCCGGCGGCGAGCGCCAGCGCGTCGCGCTCGGCCGCGCGGTGGTGCGCGAGCCCCAGGTGTTCCTGTTCGATGAGCCCCTTTCCAGCCTCGACCCACCGCTCCGCAGCGAGCTGCGGGGCGAGGTGCTGGCGTTGCACGCCACCCTCGGCGCCACGATGATCTACGTCACCCAGGACCAGCGCGAAGCGATGACGATGGGTCAACGGATCGCCGTGCTGCACCAGGGGCAGCTGCGTCAGGTGGGGACGCCCGCGGAGGTGTACGAGCGACCCGCCGACGTGTTCGTGGCCCGGTTCGTCGGCAATCCCGGGATGAACGTGCTGAAGGGGCGGGGACGCGGGACGGAGGAGGGGAGCGGGATGGTCGACCTCGGTGGCTGGTCGGTCGCTGTGGCGCTGGAGCACTACGAGGGGGAAATCCACGTCGGCGTGCGCCCGGAGCACGTCACGCTCGGGGCGGCGAATCCCGAAACGGGGTCGCTCGAGGTGCGAGCGGTGGAGCCACTCGGGCCGGAGACGCTCGTGTATCTCGACGCCCGTGGCCAGACGCTCGTCGCGCGCGTCCACGGCATCCCGAACCTCCGCCGCGGGGACCGGGTCGGCGTGACGCTGGATCGCTCCCGCCTTCACCTCTTCGATGCCGCCGGGGAACGCTTGGGATGAGCGCCACGCCGCGCGGCACGGGGTGGCGCGTCGGGGCGCTCGCGGCGGTGGGCGTCGCCGCGCTCCTGCCGGTTGGGGTGACCCGGTGGGCGCGCCTCCGCTCTGAGCGGGCCCTCGCCGCGCGCAGCGCCGCGTCCACTGCGGCCTATCTGGAGCTCGTGACGCCTGCCGGTCCGGGCGGAGCCGGGTACGACCTCGCCCGACTGCTGATCCGGTCCCGCGCGCTCGACGAGTTGCCGGGGTTGCACGCCCGAGTGGAGGTCTATCACGGAACGGCGCCGCTGGTGCACGCGACCGCGCCGGGCCTGGCGCCCGAGACGCTCGACGCGCTGCGCCGCCGGGCAGATGTGCCCTGGGCGGGGGCGGGGGCGGGGGCGGCGAGGGGGGGGCGCGTCGCGCTCGCGCCGCTGTTCGACCGCCAGGGATGGGACGTGGTGGGAGCCGTCGCGGCGCGGGCGGACGTGCCCGACGCGCTACTCGCCGCCTGGCTTGCGGTCGCCGTAGTGTTCACGCTGGTCGCCGGCGTGCTCGCGGTCCGCCCGCTGGGCGGCCGCCCCGACGCGCTGCGGCCGGCGTTCCGGCGCTACGCGGCCGCGGCCGGGTTGCTCGGCTTTGTGGCCGGCGCCGATGTGCGCGCCATCGCCCGCGACACGACCGACCTATGGCTCGCCGACGCGCGCGTGCTGATGCAGGACGCGGCGGCGCGATTGCCGGAGCTGCGCTCCGCTCCCGCGAGCCTCGCGCCGATCGCGCGCGATGCCGAGGTGGTTGTGGGAGACAGTGCCGGCGCGCGGGCCCGGCGGCGCGACGTGGCCGGTGTGCCGCGCGCCAGCGTGGCTGTGCGCCTCGCCCCGGGGCGCTGGGCCGAGGTCCGCACCGCGCCGGACGAAGCGCGGGCCTGGGGGTGGTTCGCGGCGGCCTTCGGGCTCGCGCTGCTGGGGCCCGTGGGCGTGGCGGCGGCGGCGTGGGGGGCGCGCGCGGCGACGCGGCCGCGCTACCTCCGCGAGACCACGGCGGCATGGGGGTTCCTCGCGCCCTCGGCCCTCCACCTCGCCGTATTCTCGCTCGTCCCGATCCTCTTCGCCTGCTACCTCTCCGTGCACCGCTGGAGCCTGATCGAGCCGGTGCGGCCGTTCGTCGGGCTCGACAACTATGCACGCCTGCTGCGCGACCCTCTCGTGTGGGCCGCGCTGCGCAACACGGTGCTGTACGTGCTGTACGTGCCCGTGTCGGCGGCCCTGGCGCTCGCGGTCGCCCTGGCGCTGCGCGGCCGGTCGCGCGGCGTGCGGGCGCTGCGCACCGCGTTCTTTCTGCCGTCTGTGGCGTCGGCAGTGGCCGTCGCGCTCGTGTGGCAATGGATCTATCGGCCTGAGGGCGGCCTGCTCAACTCGCTGTTGGCGCGCGCGCACGTGAGCCCGGTGGACTGGCTCGGCGACGCGAAGGCGGCCCTGGTCGCCTTGATGATCGTGTCCGTGTGGGCGCACGTCGGTTATCAGATGACCGTGTTCCTGGTCGGACTGGAGGGGATCCCACAGGCCTACCTCGACGCCGCGCGGGTGGACGGCGCCGGCGCCTGGCAGCGGTTCTGGCGGATCACGTTCCCGCTGCTCCGGCCCGTGACCCTGTGGGTGCTCGCCACCGGGATCGTCGGCGCGTTCCAGGTCTTCACCTACGTGTACGTGCTGACCGGCGGTGGTCCGCTGCACGCCACCGACGTGGCCGTGTACCGGATCTATCAGACGGGTTGGGAGTTCGCGCAGTTCGGCTCCGCGAGCGCCCTGGCGCTGCTCGTCTTGGTGCTGCTCGGCGGCGTCGGGTGGGTGCAGTTCCGGCTGCTCGCGCGGCGGGCAGGGGGGGCGGGGGCGGCGGGGGGGGCGCGTGCGTAGGCTGCTCCTGCTCGCGATCATGTCGCTCGTCGCCGCCATCATGGTGGCGCCATTCCTTTATATGGTGGCGACGGCGGCGAGCGATGCCACGAGCTTCGCGCCAGCGCTCGGGGCGCTGCCGTTCGCGCGCTTCGTCCTCAACTCGGGGCTGATGGCGGCGGGCGTGGTGGCGGGCCAGGTGTTGACGAGCGCCATGGCGGGCTATGCATTCGCCCGGCTCCGCTTCCCGGGGCGCGAGCGGGTGTTGCTCGGGTACCTTGCCGTGCTGGCCGTGCCGGGCATCGTGCTGCTCGTCCCTCGCTTCCTGATCATGGGCGCGCTTGGCTGGGTGGACACGTATCAGGGGCTGATCTCGACGGAGCTGGTATCGGTGGGTGGGATCTTCCTGCTGCGTCAGTTCTTCCGGACCCTGCCGCCGGACCTGGAAGACGCGGCCCGGCTCGAGGGGGCGGGGGAGTGGACGATCTTCTGGCGGATCATGCTGCCGCTCGCCAGGCCCGCGCTCGCCGCGCTCGCCGTGCTGGGCTTCGTCGATCAATGGAAAAGCCTGCTGTGGCCCCTCATCGTGACCCGGTCCACCGAGATGCGCGTCCTGGAGGTGGGCCTCGCGACGTTTCACGGGTTGTACGCGGGAAACGGGCCGTATCAGATGGCGGCGGCACTGGTGGCGGTCCTGCCACCGGTCGTGCTGTACTTCGTTGCCCAGAAGTATTTCATCCGTGGGATTCAGTTGACAGGTGTCGAGTGAAGAGGAGAGGCCACGGCTAGTCTTTGCCTTTCCTCTTGCCGGTAGCGGACCGGAAGCTTAACTCCCACTTGATGTCTCGCCCATCTCCACCAGCAGCCCACTCCATCACCGCGTGGCCGCTCTCCAACCTCTTCACTGTACACGGGACGTCCGCCTTGCACGCCCCCGTCCTCATTCCTTTCGGTACCGCGATCGTCACGGCGTATGCGCGGCTGTCCAGGTTCACCGCCTTCGCGCGGAGGGTGCGGGTTGTCGCGTCCCACGTTTCGTCCACGAGATCCACCGCGCCCTGGACGACGTGGCGCGTGGTGCCGATCACCTGCGGGCGCGCTGCCGCCGGGCGCACCGCCACGACCAGTGCGCTGCGGGGCTCGAGCGTCGCCGCCAAGGAGTCTTTCGGGTCGGCGAGCGGCGCCTCGCGCCACACGTCGTAGGCGGCGAATCGCGCGCCGCTGATACCGAGCGCTGCGAGCGGAACGGCCACGTCGCGCGGGTCGTCCTCCCAGTTCACGAGCACGACCGTCCACCAGCGCGGCGCGCCCTCCGCCACCCAGCTCGACGGCGGCCGGTCGCGCCGCACGCTCCAGATGCCGCCCCCCCCCGACCCGCCGCCGGCGGAAACGCGCACCGCGAGTACGTTCTCCCCCCCCCAGTTGAGCGCCTCGGCGGGCACGCGATAGCGTCGGTAGGCCTGCCGTGCGTTGGTCTCCCCAACCTTCACGCCGTTGAGGAAGGTGTCGTCCGCATCGTCGATCCTCCCGAGCTCGAGATAGACCTTCGGTCCTTCCCTCGTTCCGTCGCCTTGGTTCGGTAGCTGGAAGCGCGTGCGATACCACGCAAAGCCGCTGTAGTCCCGGTGCCCAGCCTCGTCCCAGCGCTGTGGCACGGTGATCGTCTCCCACGCCTCCTCGTCGAACTCTCGGGTACCGTACGCGGCGTCGTCGCCGGTACGGAAGTGCCACCGCCCGGAGATGGGGTAGACGGCGTCGCCGCGCACGAGCGCGGGCGCCAGGTCCCGCTCGAGCGTCGTGCCGCCCACCGGGCGCCCGGCGACGGGCGCGACCGGGAGCACGCGCTGCAGCAGCGCGGCGCGCTCCGGGAGGAGCTTCGGGAGGTTGTCGGAGAAGAGCGTCAGTCCGCCCGAGACCGCGACGACCGACGCCCAAACGCGGGCCTCGGACGCGGAGAGCGGCGGGCCGACGGCGAGGCAGGCGGGATCGTTGAGCCACGAGGCGCGGTGGTAGAAGCTGCGCAGCGCCGCGGCGCGCACGGCGGCCTGGACGCCCGCCCACGTGGGGTTCGCGTCGGGGCCGATCCGCATGCCGTTCACGAGCCCCGCCGCGTGTTGCAGCGGCGCGCCGCCGCCGAGCAGGAACGCCTCGGTGCCCAGGCCGTCGCGCAGGGCAGCAAGCCCGGCGCGGTAGGCCTCGGCGTGAGTGAGTCCGCCGTAATGTGCCGGCCCGGCCGTGGCGCAATGGAGGGCGTCGATCTCAAGGTAGTCGTAGCCCCAATCGCGCACGACCAGGCGCGCCAGCTCGGTGAGCCATTGCTGCACCTTGGGGTGCGCGCCATCCAGCGCGTACAGCTTGCCGCCCCAGGCCTCGCGCGTATCCCACGCCAAGGGCCCTGCCGCCGTGTCTCGCAGCAGCCAGTCGGGGTGCGCGGCCGGCACTCCTGAGCGCTCCGAGACGGCGAACGGTGCCATCCACAACCCGGCTTTGAAGCCGTTCGCATGGATTCTGTCAGTGAGGGCGCGGTGCCCGCTCGGAAACTTCTCGTTCGTCTCCCAGTCGCCCGCGGCCTTCTGATAGCCGTCGTCGACCCGGATGTAGCGCAGGAAACGGCGGTCGAAATGCGCGGCGCAGAACTCCGCGTTGGCGACGACGTCCGCCTCGGTGACCGCGCTCTCCTGCCCGCTCGCCGAGCACCACCCGGCGGGCGCGACCGCCTGGGCGAGCCGCTCCTGGTCGAGCGGTGAGGGGAGGGCGAACACGGCGCGGAGCGCGTCCAGACCGTCGCCGTCCGGCGCGTACCCGATCCGCAGGCGGGACGCGTCGCCCGCGGGACGGAGCGGACGAGTTGGCAGCCAGGCGCTCACGGCTTCGAGTCCGTCGCGCGAGAGCGCGACTCTCGCCTCGCCCGGCTCTCCCGCGTCGAACGCCAGGCCGAGCCCGCGACCGCCGCGGGTCAGGCCGAGCGCGCCGTGACTCGCGAGGTCCTGCGCCTCGCGGGTGCCCACCGCCACGAGGCGGCAGGCGTCGCGCGACTGGTAGCCGTTCACCAGCGCGACGAGCGGACCGTCTCCCGGGAGGGCGGCCACCTCGGGAACGCGAAAGAAGCGCACGCCCTTCACCGTCGGGAGATAGCGGTCGGGGAAGATCGTCACGGTGATCACGGCCTGGGGTGATCCTGCCATCTCCCCGGCCAGAAACTCCGCCTCGACCCACACACCGGCGACGCGCCCCCGCACCACGACCGCCGTTCCACCCGGGGGACGGCGACTTCCGACCGTGCTATCTTCCAGCTCGGCGAGCGTGACCGGCTGGTCCCCGACCCAGGCGACGACCTCGGCGTCCCGGAGGAGAGCAACGGGTTGGGCGTCGCCGTAATACCACAGGGACCAGCGGCGGCGGTCGTCGAGCTCGAAGCGCATCCGTCCGGCCCGAACCGCCCCGGGCGGGCGAGGGCGGTCGAAGGCGGTCAGGGAAACGGTTCCAGTGAGGAGCACGAACGTGCGACGGTCCATGATTGCAATGTTGGCGGGCCTGGCGGGTTTGTCTACGCCGCTCCTCGCCCAGTCGGGCGGGGTCACGGCCGGCCTGGCATGGACGGTGGGCGGGGGCTGGCAGGTGGAGGGGGCGGATGTGGGCTACGCGCGCGCGCTGCACGCGGGGCCACTTTCGGTGCTCGCGCTCACGGCGCGCGTCGGCTCCTTCATCGACGAGGGCGCGATCGTGGGCGGCGCGCGCGGTGTCGTCTTTGGCGTGACGGTCGCGGGCCGCACGCCGATGGCGCACCTCGCGGATCTCGGCGCGGACTCGACCGCCACGCAGGTCGGCTTCGACCTGACGCTCGAGGCGACAGGATACGCCGGGTCGCGCAACCCGCTGCCCGTGGGGTCACCGTGGGCTGCCGTGTCGCCGCTCCTCGGACTGCGGGTCGGCGATCCCAACGGCGCGCAGTACGCCCTGGTGGTCGGTCCGACGGTGTTTTTCGGCGCGATCACCCAGGTGCGGCCGTTTCTCGGGCTCCGCTTCGAGGCGCCGCTGGCGCGCCAGGAGCGCCGTCCCTAGGTTAGCGCACGATGGTCGTTCCCTCCCTCGATACCGAGCATCCCGGTATCCGGGTCATCGCTGAAGTGGCATCGGTGCTCCAGTCGGGCCTCGCATCGGGCGAGGCCCTGCACGGGGTCGTCGGCGCCCTGCGGCGCGGCCTGAACCTGCGCCGCTGCCGCCTCTGGTTGCGCACGCCGGACGGGACCCGCTACACCTCCGTGACGAGCCCCGGCGACGAAGCCGAGCTCCCGGGGTACGAGCCACCCGTTGCCGAGTGGGTGCGGCGCGGCATGCAACGCGAGGGCGTCCCGGGCGGTTCGGTCATGCGGCTGCCCCTGGTCCACGAGGACGAGCTGCTCGGCGCGCTCGAAGTGATCATTCCCACGGGGCGCTACGAGGGGATCGCGCACGACGTCGTCGTCGTCGTGGCGCGCCTCCTCGCCCCGCTGATCGCCACGACCGAGCTGTCGCAGGACCTCGCTTCCGAGGTGGCGCTGCGCACGCACGAGATGGAAGCGCAGCGCAGTTTCGCCGCCCAGATCATCGACTCGCTCCCCGTCGGGCTGTACGTGATCGACCGCAGCTACCGCATCCGCGCCTGGAACCGCAAGCGGGAGGCGGGCACGCAGGGCGTGTCGCGCGAGGAGGCGATGGGCCAGGAGATCTTCGACGTGCTGGACCGCCAGCCGCGCGAGCTGTTGAAGCGTGAGTTCGACCGCGTGTTCGACACGGGCGAGCTCCAGCAGGTCGAGATGGAGTCGGGAGCGAGCGGCGAAGTGCGCCACTACCGGATCACCAAGATCCCGATGCGGCAGGACGGCACTACCATTTCCCACGTCATCACGATCGGCGAGGATATCACCGAGTGGCACGAGGCGCAGCAGCGGCTCGCCGAGACGGAGAAACTGGCTGCCGTGGGGCAGCTCGCGGCCGGCGTGATGCACGAGATCAACAATCCGCTGGCGACGATCCTCGCCTGTTGCGAGGCGCTGGCCCTGCGCAGCGAGACGCTCGTGGCGCCGCAGCGGCACGCCTACGACGAGTATCTCAAGATCATCGATACGGAGGTCCAGCGCTGCCGCCGCATCGTCGAGAGCCTGCTCGACTTCTCGCGGCCGAAGGCGGGGGAAAAGAAGCCCGTCGACGTGAACGCCGTGGTGGAGCACACGCTCTTCCTCCTGAAGCATCACGCCCGCTTCAAGCGGGTGGAGGTGGTGCGCGAGCTCACGCCCGGGCTGCCGGCGGTGCGCGCGGACCAGGAGCGCCTCATCCAGAGCTTCATGGCGCTGATGCTCAACGCGATGGACGCGATGGATTCGCGCGGCACCCTGACGGTCCGGAGCGGCAAGAATCCCGACCGCGCGGACGAGGTGCTGCTCGAGTTCATCGATACGGGGAAGGGGATCACGCGCGAGGACCTGCCCAAGATCTTCGAGCCGTTTTTCACCACCAAGCCGCAGGGCCGGGGAACGGGCCTTGGACTGTCGATCTGCTACGGCATCATCGCGGAGCACCGCGGCCGCATCGACGTCGAGTCGCAGGTCGGCGTCGGCTCGAACTTCAAGGTGTATCTTCCGCTCGGATGAAGATCCTGGTCGTCGAGGACGACAAGACCGTAGGGCAGTACGTGAAGCGCGGGCTCGCCGAGGCCGGCTACCATGCCGACCTGGTCGGCGACGGGGCCGAGGGGTTGCGCCTGTCGGCCGGCGGGCACTACGACCTCCTGGTCCTCGACCTGCGACTGCCCAAGCTCTCGGGGCTCGAGGTCCTGCGGACGCTGCGGGATCGCGAGAACGGCATCCCGGTGCTGGTGCTGACGGCGCAGGACACCGTCGACTTCAAGGTGCAGGCGCTGAAAATGGGCGCGGACGACTACGTGACGAAGCCGTTCTCGCTCGAGGAGCTGCTGGCCCGGGTGGAGGCGCTGGGCCGGCGCCCCAAAGCGATCGCGCCACCGGTGCTCAAGGTGGCGGACCTGACGCTCGATAGCGGCAGTCGCGAAGTGCGCCGGGGGGGCAAGCTCATCGAGCTGACCCCCAAGGAGTATGCGGTGCTCGAGTACCTGATGCGCCACCAGGGGCGCGTCATGCCGCGGACGCTCATCACCGAATACGCCTGGGACTACCATTTCGACCCCGGCACGAACATCGTGGACGTGGTGATCACGCGGTTGCGAAAGAAGATCGACCACGCCGGCGAGCCGAAGCTGATTCACACGGTGCGTGGTGTGGGATACATCGTGAAGGCGTGAGATGCAGACCCTGCGCGGACGGCTCACCGCCTCGTACTCGGCGGCATTGGCGCTGACCCTGGCCGCGTTCGCGGTGCTCCTGTACCTCGACCGGCGGAGCGCGTCCTACCAGGATCTCGACCAGCGCATCCAGTCGGAAGCGACGCTGACCGCCGGGATTCTCGCCGAAAGCTACCGGGCCCGCGGGTCGCTCGTGCGGGCCGACACGTCGGGGCGGCCGGTGCTGATCGCGGACGTCGCGGGGCTGCTCGAGGCCGTACCCGACTTTCTCATCATTACGGCGCGCGATGGCAGCCTGCTGTTTGCGTCCCCCGATGCGCGGGCGCTGACGTTCCAGCAGGTCGAGCAGCTGGGGCGGCTCGCGCGGGCACCGTTCTCCGGACGCGCGGCCGGCACGGTGCGGCTCGAGCCGGACGGGCCGAGGATGCACTACGCCGTCCACTATGTCGTGGAGGCGGGGCCCCAGTTCGGCGCGATCCTCGCGGGTGCCAACGTGCGCTCCGCGGAGCTCGGGCCGGAGCAGCTGCTCTCCACCTTTGCGCTGATCCTGCCGCTCGGGCTCGTGTCGGCCCTACTCGTCGGGTCCTGGATCTCCCGGCGCGCCCTCGAGCCGGTGGACCGGATCATCACGGAAGTCCGCGAGATCTCGGACGGCCGCAGCCTGCACCGCCGGCTCGCCGAGCCGATGGTGAAGGACGAGCTGGGGCGGCTGGCGGAGACGCTGAACCAGATGATGAGCCGCCTGGAGCGGAACTTCGCGGCGCTGCGGCGCTTCACCGCCGACGCGAGCCACGAGCTGAAGACGCCGCTTACCGTGCTGCGCGCGGGCGTCGAGCGGGCCATCACCACCCCGAACATGCCTCAGGACACGCTCGCCGCGCTGGAGGAGACGCTGCAGGAGATCAAGCGGATGACGGAGCTGGTGGACGCCCTGCTCACCCTGGCCCGCGCCGACGAGGGGACGGCACCGCTGCATCGCGCGCCCGTGGACCTGCGGACCATCATCGAAGAGGCGCGGGAGACGGGCGAGCTGCTCGCGGAGCAGGCGGGAGTGAAGATGGACGTGGCGACGCCGCCCGACCCGGTGATCGTGCCGGTGGACGCGAGCCGCATTCGCCAGCTGATCCTCAACCTGCTGACCAACGCCGTGAAGTACACGCCCGCCGGCGGCCGCGTGCGGATGCAGCTGGTCCATGCAGACGGCCGCGTGACGCTCACGGTCGCCGATACGGGGATCGGCATCGCGCCCGGCGACCTGCCCCACATCTTCGACCGGTTCTGGCGGGCGGACTCGGCGCGCACGCGCACGGGCGAACGCTCCGGCGCCGGCCTCGGGCTCGCCATCTGCAAGTGGATCGCCGAAGCCCACGGCGGCCAGATCGAGGTCGTGAGCCGCCCGGGACGGGGCACAACGTTCACGGTGACGCTGCCGCGGGAGGCGCAGCCGCCACAATCATAACCCGGCCGATCGCCTTCACTTGGGAGCCGGCGCCGGCGGCGCGGCCGGAGGGCATCGAGCCCTCGCCCCGGCTGTCATCGTTTTGTAATGCGGCTTCCACTAGCGGTGTAGGGTGCATCCGCTGTATTTCATACGCCGTCACCGATCGCGCCCCGGAGGACGGCCCGTGTTCGACACCCTGATCGAATCCAAGCGGAAGAGCAACAGCAAGCGGTTGTTCGGCGTCGGCTTCATGTCGCTCACGATTCACACCGTGATCATCGCCGGCGCCGTGTACGCCACGCTCAACGCCGGCCAGACCGACAACAGCGTGAAGGTGGACACCACCGTTGTCTACCTCCAGCAGCAGCAGCAGAAGCCGCCGGAGCAGCAGCCGGTCCAGCTCGACATTCCGCTCAAGGGCTTTCAGACGGTGGTGGCGCCCGATGTGGTGCCCACCAACCTCCCACCGGTGAACCTGCAGGAGCACTTCGATCCCAAGGATTACTCGGGCACGGGCGTCGAGGGTGGCCTCGGCACCGGCATCGTGCCGACGGGGAACGACGTCTACATGGAAGCGATCGTGGAGGAGAAGCCGTCGGTGCTGTCGGGGCCGGTCCCCGTGTACCCCGAGCTCTTAAAGCAGGCGCAGATCCAGGGGCGCGTGATCGTGCAGGCGGTGATCGATACGCTGGGTCGCGCCGAGCCCAACACCATCAAGATCCTGCAGAGCCCCAACCCGGGGTTCGACCAGCCCTCCAGGAACTACGTGCTCAAGACACTGTTCCGTCCCGCGCGCGTGCACGGCCGGGCGGTGCGCGTCCTGATCAACATTCCGATCGATTACAAGATCACCCCGGGCCGCTGATCCCCGTCACCCGCTGCCGGCCCAAAGGAGCCTGCCCACATGAGTCTCTCGCTTTACGACCTGTTCGTGTCGATGGGCCCGTTCGCGAAGTTCATCGTCGTCGTGCTGGCGGTGATGTCCATCTTTTCGTGGACCAGCGCCTTCCAGAAGCTCTACCAGATCGTCAAGTCGGAGCGGGAGACGCGGAAGTTCGCGCCCGAGTTCTCCCGCTTTCTGCAGGAGGAGCAGCTCGACGGCGCCATCAAGCTGGCCGAGCGGCAGAAGCGGAGCCACGTGGCCCGCGTCGTGGGCGAGGCGCTCTCCGAGGTGAAGCCGCTGCTGCGCGATCGGGCCACGATCACCGCGGCCGACATCAACTCGGTGGAGCGGGCGGTAGAGCGCGAGATCCTGATCGTCGCGGCCGAGCTGAAGCGCGGCCTCGGCATCCTGGCCACGACGGGCTCGACGGCGCCGTTCGTTGGCCTGCTCGGTACCGTGATGGGGATCGTGAACGCCTTCACCGGCATGGCGGCCTCGGGCGGCGGCGGCTCGCTGGCGTCGGTGTCGGCCGGCATCGCCGAGGCGCTGATCACGACCGCGTTCGGCCTGATCGTCGCGATCCCGGCGGTGTGGCTCTACAACTACTTCACCACCAAGATCGACTTCCTCTCGGTCGAGATGACCTACACCTCGAAAGAGCTGATCGACTACCTGATCAAGAGCGTTGGGTCGGAGTTCGGCCGCTCGATCTTCACGAAGGAGTTCCAGACGCAGAAGGCGCAGTCGACCAGTGGCCCTATCAGCCACTAGCGCCCGAGCGGCCGTCAAGGCGGACATCAACGTCACGCCGCTGATCGACGTGATGCTGGTGCTCCTGATCATCTTCATGATCGTGACGCCCATCATCGCGAAGGGCTTCCAGGCCACCATCCCGCGCTCAGCCAACCCGGAGAACCGGCCCGAGGGGCCGGACGAGATCCGGCTCGGCATCGACCAGGACGGGAAGTTCTTCCTCGACCTGGGCGCGGGCCCGAAGCTGATCTCGGAAGCCGAGCTGCCCGACCGGTTGGCGTCCCTGTACGCGAGCCGCACGATGGACAAGATCCTGTTCCTGAAGGCCGATCAGAACCTCGACTTCGCGCGGGTGCAGCAGGCCATCGAGATCGCCCGGCGGGCCGGCGTCCGGGTGGTCGGCGCCATCACCGAGCAGAAGCAGTCGCTGACGCGCAAGAAGGAGGCGAGCTGACCGATGGCGATGACCTCCACGGGCGGGGGTGAGGGGCTCAGCTCCGACATCAACGTCACGCCGCTGATCGACGTGCTGCTGGTGCTGCTGATCATCTTCATGATCACGCAGCCGCTGTCGCGCAAGGCGTTCGACGTCCAGGTGCCGCCGGAGCAGCAGACCAAGCAGAAGTCGCAGCCCTCGTCCCAGATCGTGCTGGAGCTGCGGAGCGACGGCTCCTACGCGATCAACGGGCAGCCGTACGCGCTGAACCAGCTCGAGCAGGCGTTCCACCAGATCTACGACGTGCGGCCCGCCAAGCTGTTGTTCATCAAGGCGGCGCCGAACCGGAAGTACCTGGACGTGATGCAGGCCATGGACATCGCCCACGGTGCGGGTGTCCAGGTGATCGGCTTCACGCCCGCCGAGCAGGCGAAGAAGTAGCCCGCCCCGTGAGGGGCGAGGGTGGCCGGTGTCGGGGCGCAGCGTGCTGCGCCCCGACCTTGTTTGCGGTGTATTGTATCCCCGGATGGCGGCTCCTCCGACCTCGACACCGACTCTCCTCCCCGGCTTGCGGCTCCCGGTCGCCCGCCGGCGGCTCGGCGGCGGCGCTGCGCTCTCGTTGCTCGTCCACGCCGGCGTGATCGCGCTCCTGGTGCTGCGCGGCCGCGAGCTGCTCCAGCGCGCCGGGGGCGGGGCCCCGGGCGAGCGCGGCGGCGGGGCGGCGGCGGGCGGACGTCCCCCCGTGAACTTCTTCACCCTGCCCCCGGCGGCCGCGCCAGCGGCCGTCGCCGTGCCGGAGGCGCCGCGGGTGTCGCCGTCCGATCTGCGGGCGTTGCACGACATCCCGGTGGACCTGCCGCGCATCGAGCTGCCGCGCGTGACGCTGGCCCCCGGGGCGGTCGTGGTCGCCGGGGGGCCCGCCGGAGGAGCGGGGGCGGGACGGCCTGGCGCCGGGACCGGCGCCGGGGCCGACGTGGGGCCTGGAACGGGAGGCGAAGGCGGTTACATTGTTCCCGCCCAACCCCGGCGGGTGCTTCCCTGGCCTCCGAAGTGCGCGTCCCGCGGGCCGATAGAGGTGCGGTTTTGGGTGGCTGCCGACGGGAGTCCGACGCGGGTGGAGGTCGAGCCGGCTCCGCCGGACGCGCGCTGTCGACAGCAGTTCGTGGACCTGATGATGGAGACCCGGTTCTACCCGGCGCGCAAGAACGGGCAGCCGGTCGCGAGCGTCTTCTCCATCCGCTACTCACTCGGTAACTAGATCAGTTACCCGCCCGCCCTCGCGCGGGCTCCAAGGAGCCGACAACCGACTATGCTGATCCCCCTCGTCCTGGGGCTGAGTGTTCTCGCCCTGGCCGTCGCCGTGGGTCTCGCACGCTGGGTGCTCGGGCAGGACAACGGCACCCCGCAGATGCGCACCGTTTCGGACGCGATTCAGGAGGGCGCCGCCGCGTTCCTGCGGCGCCAGTACCGGACGATCTTTTCGCTCAGCGTCGTCCTCGCCGTGCTGATCTTCGTGCTGTACGCGTTCTTCCGCACGCCGCATCCCGGCGAGCCGAGCGCCACGACGATGGCGCTGTGGACCACGCTCTCGTTCGTGCTGGGCGCGGTCTGCTCGGGGATCGCCGGGCTCATCGGCATGTTCGTCGCCGTGCGGGCGAACATCCGCACGGCGAGTGCGGCGCGCTCCAGTCTCAACCGGGCGCTGCAGATCGCGCTGCGGGGGGGGGCGGTGAGCGGCCTCTTCGTGGTGGCGATGAGCTTGCTCGGCGTGGGCGGGCTGTACACGATCGTGCACGCCGCGAACGTGGTTCCGCCCGAGCGCATCCCGCTGCTCATCGTGGGCTACGGGTTCGGCGCGTCGTTCGTGGCGCTGTTCGCCCAGCTCGGCGGCGGCATCTACACCAAGGCCGCCGACGTCGGCGCCGACCTGGTGGGCAAGGTCGAGGCGGGGATCCCGGAGGACGATCCCCGCAACCCGGCGGTGATCGCGGACCTGGTGGGGGACAACGTGGGGGATTGCGCCGGGCGCGGCGCGGATCTGTTCGAGTCGACGGCCGCCGAGAACATCGGCGCCATGATCCTCGGTGCCGGGCTCGCGGCCCGGAACCCCACGGCGTTCGGCGGCGTCGCGGCGCTCGGGGTGATGTTGTTCCCGCTCGTCGCACGCGCGTTCGGCCTCGTGGCCTCGATCATCGGCATCATGGTGGTGCGGTCGCGCGAGGATGAGGATCCGATGCACGCGTTGAACCGCGGCTACTGGGGGACGGCGTTCCTCGCGGGGGTCGGATTCCTCGTGGCCACGCGGTGGCTTCTGAACCCGGCGATCGCACCCGACGCGTGGTGGCACTTCTTCTTGTGCGGCGTGATCGGCGTGCTCACGTCCGTCGCCTTCGTCTACATCACCCAGTACTACACCGAATACCGCTACCGTCCCGTAAAGTCGATCGCCGCGGCGTCCGTGACGGGTCCGGCGACGAACATCATCGCGGGCTTCGCCGTCGCGCTCGAGTGTACCGCGCTGCCCACGTTCACCATCGGCGTCGCGATCATCGCGTCGTACAAACTGGGTGCGTCGAGCGGGCTCGAGCACTCGGGGTTGTTCGGCACGGCGGTGGCCACGATGGGCATGCTCGGCACCGCCGCCTACATCCTCGCGATGGACACCTTCGGGCCCATCACCGACAATGCCGGCGGCATCATCGAGATGTCGCATCAGCCCGAGGCCATCCGCCGGCGCACGGACCGGCTCGACGCCGTGGGCAACACGACCAAGGCCCTCACCAAGGGGTACGCGATCGGGTCGGCTGCGCTCGCCGCGTTCCTGCTGTTCTCGGCGTATCTGGACGAGGTCGCCGCGCTCGGCTCACCGCTCGCCGCGGTGGACATCTCGAAGCCCGAGGTGTTCGTGGGCGGTCTGCTCGGCGCGATGCTGGTGTTCTGGTTTTCCGCCCTGGCGATCGGCGCCGTCACCAAGGCCGCGGTGAACGTGATCAAGGAGGTGCGTCGCCAGTTCCAGGCCGACCCCGGCATCCTCAAGGGGACGTCCAAGCCCGACTACGGCCGCGCCGTGGACATCGTCACGATCGGGGCGCTCAAGGAGATGGTGGCGCCGGGCCTGCTCGCGGTCGGGATGCCGATCGCCATCGGCCTCGTGTTCAAGGGGTTTCACGTCGGCGCCGAGACGGTGGCCGCGTTCTTAATGGTGGGCACGATCGGCGGCATCCTGGTCGCCACGATGCTGAACAACGGCGGCGGGGCGTGGGACAATGCCAAGAAATACATCGAGGCGGGTGAGTACGGCGGGAAGGGCGGCCCCGCCCACAAGGCGGCGGTCGTGGGTGACACGGTCGGCGATCCGTTCAAGGACACCGCCGGCCCATCGCTCCACGTGCTCATCAAGCTGCTGAGCACGGTCACGCTGGTGCTGGCGCCGCTGTTTGTCTAGCGCCACGCCGCTGTTCCGCCGCAAGACCGTCGACCAGTGCATCGCCGACGGTGAGGCCGGGGGCGGCCTGCATCGCTCGCTCGGACCGCTGCAGCTCACCGCGCTCGGCATCGGCGCCATCATCGGTGCCGGGATCTTCGCCGCGATCGGGACGGCGATCAGCGGCGACGCGGGACATGTGGGCGCGGGGTCGGCGATCGTCGTGTCGATCATTCTCGCCGGCGCCACCAGCGCCTTCGCCGCAATCACGTATTCCGAGTTCGCCGCGATGATCCCCATCTCGGGGAGCGCCTACACGTACGCGTACGCGACGCTGGGGGAGCTGGTCGCGTGGATCATCGGCTGGGACCTGATCCTGGAATACGCGGTCGGCAACATCGCCGTGGCGATCGGGTGGGCGGGATACTTCGACTCGTTGCTGCGCGGCTTGGGGGTCGAGCTACCGCGTTGGCTGGTCACGGACCTGTGGAGCGCCGTGCGCGACCCCGCCTTCGTCGCCGCGGCGCCCCACCTCGGCCCGATCCCCGTGATCTTCAACCTCCCCGCGCTGGCCATCGTCGCCGTCATCACGTGGCTGCTCGTCATCGGGACGAAGGAATCGGCCCGGGTGAACACGGTGATGGTGGCGATCAAGGTGGGGATCATCGGGCTGTTTCTGATCGTGGGGCTCAAGTACGTGCGCCCTGAGCAGTGGACCACGCCCAGCTTCGCACCCAACGGGTTCAAGGGGATCAGCGTCGGCGCTGCGATCATTTTCTTCTCCTACATCGGCTTCGACGCCGTCAGCACGGCCTCCGAGGAGGCGAAGCACCCGCAGAAGGACATCCCCTTCGGCATCATCACGTCGCTCATCGTGTGCACCGTGCTCTACATCGCGATTGCCCTGGTCCTCACGGGCATCATCCCGTGGGACCAGCTGAACGTGCCGGACCCGCTCGCGGTGGCGCTCAAGTACATCCACGCCGACTGGGCCGCGGGTGTCCTGGCGCTCGGCGCCGTGGCCGCGATGACGTCGGTGCTGCTGGTGTTCCAGCTTGGCCAGGCGCGCATCTTTATGTCCATGGCGCGTGACGGGCTGTTGCCGCCGTGGGCCGCCCAGCTCCATCCGAAGTACCGAACGCCCCATATCACGACGATCATCACGGGCGTGTTCGTCGCGCTGTTCGCGGCCCTCGCTCCGATCGGGGTCGTGCTCGAACTGACCAACATCGGGACGCTGTTCGCCTTCATGCTCGTCGCGCTCGGCATCATCGTCCTGCGGCGGAAGGACCCCGACCGGCCGCGGCCGTTCCGCACTCCCTGGGTCCCCTTCCTGCCCATCGTGTCGATCGGATTCTGCGTCTACCTGATCCTGAGCCTGCCCCTGCTGACGAAGCTGCGATTCGTCGCGTGGCTGGCGGTCGGCGGGCTGATCTATTTCCTGTACAGCGTGCGCCACAGTCGCGTGCGGCGGCTCGGCCTCGACCCGCAGTGAAGCTCCACACCAAAATCGTCGTTGGGCTGGTCGCAGGCGCGGCGTGCGGCGTGTTGGCCAACGCGCTCGCCGGTGGCGCATGGTGGATGCGTTGGATGCACGTCGACCCGGCCGCGGCTGCTCCCGTCGTGCGCTGGATCAGCGACAACGTGGCCGGCCCGGTGGGCCAGGTGTTCCTGCGGATGCTCCTCATGACGGTGATCCCGCTGGTGTTCACGTCGATTACGCTCGGCGTAGCGGGGATCGGTGACATTCGCAAAGTGGGGCGGGTCGGAAGCCGGACGCTGGCGTACTTCCTGATCTCGACCGCGCTGTCTGCCGGCATCGGGCTCGCGCTCGTCAACGTCTTCCAGCCGGGGGCCGGGCTCCCGCCCGAAGTGCGCGAGCAGCTGATGACGACCTACCGTGCCCAGGCGCAGGGCCTGCAGGCGGCCGGTACGACCCATTTCGGCGTAGACACCTTCGTGAACATGGTGCCGCGCAACCCGATTCAGGCGGCCGCCGGCATGGACCTGCTCGGGGTGATCTTCTTCTCGCTCGTGTTCGGCGCCGCGCTGACGCTCATCCCGGAGGAACGCGCGCGGCCGCTCGTCCGCGTGCTCGAGGCGGTGGGCGATGCCGTCGTGAAGATCATCGATCTTGCCATGAAGCTCGCCCCGTATGGCGTGTTCGGCCTGATCTTCTTCACCACCTCGATATTCGGCTGGGGGATTCTGAAGAGCCTCTCCAAATACGTCTTGGTCGTGTTGTTCGGGCTGCTGCTGCACGGGACCGTGAGCCTCTCCCTGTTGGTACGCTTGCTCGGCGGTCTGTCGCCACGTGTGTTCTGGAGCCGGATCCGCGCGAGCATCGTCACCGCTTTCTCGACGAGCTCGAGCAACGCGACCCTCCCCACCAACATCGCCGTGGCCGAGGAGGAGCTGAAGATCCCGCCGAAGATCGCTGGTTTCGTCCTGCCCCTTGGCTCGACCATGTGCATGAACGGCACCGCGCTCTACGAAGGCGTGACCGTGCTCTTCCTCGCGCAGGTGTTCGGGGTGGCGCTCGACCTCGGCACGCAGGTTGTCGTGCTCGTGCTGAGCGTGATCACGGCGGTCGGCGCCGCCGGCGTCCCCGGCGGCTCGCTCCCGCTCCTGATGGTCGTGCTCGCGACGGTGGGGGTGCCGGCCGAGGGGATCGCCATCATCCTGGGCGTGGACCGGATCCTCGACATGTGCCGCACGACGATCAACGTGTGCGGGGACTTGACGGCAGCGGTCTATGTGGCACGCACGGAAACGGATTGGGATCCGAGAACCGTCAGCCCTGAAGTGAGGCTCGCCCCGGCGGCGTAGCCTTATTCCAGCTCCGTCGCCAGCTTCAGCGCGCCGACGGCCGGATCGATCCGGTTCGGCACGAGCCGCGCCCGCTTCACGTAGACAGCGAGCCGCTGGCGAAAGGCTGCGGTGAGCGGGGACTGCACCAAGAGCAGGCCACCGGCGATCGCGACGGGCACGGGCGTCGAGCCGGGGAAGTGCTGCTCGAGCGCCGCCACGAGCGCCACCAGCTCCCGCGCCGCGTCGTCCAGGGCGCGTTGCGCCACCGCCTCTCCTTCGCGCGCCGCGTTGAGCACGTGGGGTGCGAGGGCGGCCACTTGCGCCGGCGTGGCCGTGGCGGTCCAGCGGACCAGATCGTCGAAGTGCTGCAGGCCGAGCGCCGCGAGCAGGCGCGCGAGCAGGGTGGAGCCCTCGCCCCGTCCGTCCTGCGCCCAGGCCGCCGCCTCGAGCGCCCGGCGGCCGAGCCAGTAGCCGCCGCCCTCGTCGCCCAGCTGCCAGCCGTACCCCCCGGCGCGATGCAGGCCGCCGTGCGGGTCGCGTGCATAGGCGATCGAACCCGTACCGGCGTTCACGAGGACCCCGGGGCCGCGGCCGAACGCCGCGCTCAGCGCCACCTCGGCGTCCGCGAGGACGCGGACGCGCCGCGCGAGCCCGACGTCACGCAGCGCCGACTCGAGCTCTGCCTGCTCTTGCGCCCGGCCCGCCCCCGCCGCACCGACCACGGCCCGGTCCACCGGGAGCGCGAGCGCGGCCTGCGCCGCCGCGCGCCGCGCGGTTTCCGCGAGGACCGCCGCGGATGCCGTCGCATTGCCCGGCTTCATCGAGGCCCCGGGGCCCTCCGCGCGACCGAGCAGGCGTCCGTCCGCGAGGCCGATGACGACGGTCGAGTGGGAGCCCCCGGCATCCGCCCCCAGCAAGGCGACGGAAGGACGGAAGGACGGAACGGGGGTGGGTGGGTCAGTGCTCATCCCCATTCCGTCCTTCCGTCCTTCCGTCGCCGTTCGTCACCAGCGACGCTCCCATCCCCACGACCACCGTCACCCCCGTCCCGAGCGCGACGTACCACCACCACGCAAGCCCGGGAAGGGCGCGCCACGGCACGCCCAGCACGATGGGGGTCATGACGGCCACGCTCACGAGGATCGCGGCGATCACGTCGCGCTGCCGCGCCCGCGGCCACAGCCCGCCGAGCAGGTAGGTGCCGAGCAGGCCGCCATACGTGATCGAGACGATGCTCAGGGCCAGTTGCACGACGGGCGTGTTCTGATCGCGGAACGCCATCGCGCCGGTCACGAGCACCGCCGTCCAGAACAGCGTGAGCCAGCGGCCCACCCGGAGCAGATGCCCGGGCTCGTGCCGGCCCGCGAGCGGGGCATAGAAATCCAGAGTGGCGGCGGAGGCGAGCGAGTTGACGGCGGAGGCGTGACTGCTCATCGCGGCGGCGAGAATGCTGGCGACGACGAGCCCGGCGAGGCCCGCGGGGAGCTGGGTGATCACGAACGAGGGGTAGATCGCGTCGCCCCGCATCCGGCCGTCGTCCGCGCCGGCGAGCCAGAGGCTCGTGCCCACGAGCAGGAACAGCGCGAACTGCAGGATGATGAACACCCCCGAGCCGACGAGCGCACGTTGCGCGTCCTTGAGGCCGCGGGCCGCGAGCAGTCGCTGGACGATCAAGTGGTCGGTCCCGTGCGACGCGGCCGAGAGGAGACCCCCGCCCACCACGCCGCCCCAGAACGTGTACAGCGCCGTGAGCGACGGCCGGAAGTCGAGGGTGACGAGCTTGCCCTCGTGCCAGGCCCGCGCGAACGCGCCGGCGCCGCCCGCGAGCTGGGTTGCCACGATGAGCGTCGCGATCCCGCCCAGGAGATACACGCCCAGCTGGATCACGTCCACCCACACCACGGCCCGCAGCCCGCCGACCCACGTGTAGATCAGGGTCACGACGCCGATCGCGAGGATGCCGGCGGCGAAACTCCAATGCGTGATGATCGCGAGCGGGATCGCGGTGGCGAAGATGCGCACGCAGTCGGCGAGCGCCCGTGTGAGCAGGAACACGCCCGACGCGGTGCGGCGCGCCGCGGTCCCGAAGCGGCGCTCCAGTCGCTGGTACGCCGTCTCCTGCGTGCCCTCGAAGTAGCCCGGGAGGAGCAGGGCGGCGACGCCGATCCGGCCGACGAGGTAACCGAAGGTGAGCTGGAGGAACGTGAGGTCTCCCCGGGCGGCGATGCCCGGAATGGAGATCACCGTCAGGGCCGACGTTTCGGTGGCCACGATCGACAGCATCAGGGCCCACCACGGCAGCCCGCGATGCCCGAGGAAGTAGTCGCTCGCGTCGCGCTGGCGGCCTGCGAGCACCAGTCCGAAGACGACGACGGCGACGCAGTACGCCGCGATGACGGCTACGTCGAGGGGGCGCACGGGCGGACAGCAAAAAGCCCGCGACGTGCGCGGGCTTGGAATGCCGATTGTAAGGGGGCCAACGGCCTCAGACCGTGAACGACGATCCGCAGCCGCAGCCGCCTGTGGCGTTCGGGTTCTCGAAAGCGAACCCCGACTCCTGGAAGTTGCTCTTGTAGTTCAGCGTGACGCCGTTCAGATACTGAGCGCTGAAGCCGTCCACGAAGCAGCGCACACCTGCGCTCTCGATGACGACGTCGTCCTCGCCCGGCTTGTCTTCGATATTGAGGCTATAGCGGAACCCCGAGCACCCGCCGGGGAGCACCGCGATGCGGAGCCCCGCCGTCTCGGGTGAGACCTTCTCTTCCGCCATGAACTTGCGCACCTCCACCGCCGCCTGCTCGGTCAGCGTGAGGGTGACGGGTGTCGTGTGCTGCGTCGTGGCCATTGCGATCCTCCAGTCACATGCGAACTTAGAAAGGCCCGTCGAGCCTGTCAACTCTCTCGCCACCTAGGACCGCGCGCTCATGCGACTTACGCCCGCCGACTGGTCGATCGTCGCGCTCTACTTCCTGTTCAACGTGGCCGTGGGCCTGTATTACAAGCGCCGCGCCGGCCGCGACACGGCGGAGTTCTTCCTCTCGGGGCGCAACGTGCCGTGGTGGCTCGCCGGCACGTCGATGGTGGCGACGACGTTCGCGGCCGACACGCCGCTGGCGGTCACCGGCCTCGTGGCGCGGAACGGTGTGGCGGGGAACTGGCTGTGGTGGAATCTCCTGGCGAGCGGCATGCTGACGGTGTTCTTCTACGCCCGCCTGTGGCGCCGCGCCGGCGTCATGACCGACATCGAGTTCTCCGAGATCCGCTACGCCGGGCGGCCGGCCGCCTTCCTGCGCGGCTTCCGGGCGTTGTACCTGGGCGTGCTGATCAACTGCATCATCCTGGGCTGGGTCAACCTCGCGATGGTCAAGATCCTGCAATTGCTGTTCGGCGTCGGCAAGCTCGAGGCGCTGGCGCTGGTGCTCGGTCTGATCGCGCTGACGTCCGCCATTTCGACGCTCTCGGGTCTGTGGGGCGTCCTGGTGACCGACCTGTTCCAGTTCGTGATCAAGATGGGGATGGTGATCGTCCTCGCCGTCGTGGCGGTGCACGCGGTCGGCGGGATCGACGCGATGAAGGAGAAGCTGGCGCTGCTGCCGGGCCACGGATCGGTCCTGAGCTTCGTGCCCGACGTCGGATCGGCGTGGATGCCCTTGATCACGTTCTTCGTCTACATCGGCGTGAACTGGTGGGCCACCTGGTACCCCGGTGCCGAGCCGGGCGGCGGCGGCTACATCGCGCAGCGCATGTTCAGCGCGAAGGACGAGAAGCACTCGGTCCTGGCGACGCTGTGGTTCAACATCGCGCACTATGCGGTGCGCCCGTGGCCCTGGATCCTCGTCGCGCTGGCGTCGCTGATCCTGTTTCCCGGCCTCGCCGACCCCGAGACCGGCTACGTCCGGGTGATGATCGACTACCTCCCCTCGTCGCTGCGCGGCCTGATGGTGGCCGCCTTCGCGGCGGCGTACATGTCCACCATCGCCACGCAGCTGAACTGGGGTGCGAGCTATCTCGTGAACGACTGCTACCGCCGCTTCCTGCGGCGCGACGCGACGGAGCGGCACTACGTCCGGGCGTCGCAGGTCGCGACCGTGCTCCTCACCGTGGTCTCCGCCGTCGCGACGTTCTACATGGGCTCGATCGCCGGCGCCTGGAAGCTCTTGATCGTCACAGGGGCGGGCACCGGCACCGTGCTGCTGCTGCGCTGGTATTGGTGGCGCATCAACGCGTGGAGCGAGGTGTCCGCCATGATCGCGGCGTTCGCCGTGTCGGTGCTGTTGCAGACCGCCGGAGGCTTCGACAGCGACCGGCCGGTCGACTTCGCCTGGATCATGCTCATCACCGTTGCCATCACCACCGGCGCGTGGCTCGCGGTCACGTTCCTCACGCGCCCCGAGCCCGAGGGCACGTTGGTGGCGTTCTACCGTCGCACGCGGCCGTCCCGCGCGGGGTGGGGCCCGGTGGCAGCGCTCGCGCCCGACGTCCGGGCCTCCGCGGACGGGCTCGCGAACCTGCTCGACTGGGCCGCGGGGTGCGTGCTGATCTATGGCGCGTTGTTCGGGGTGGGGAAGCTGCTGCTGCACGAGACGCTTCCCGGCGTGGTGCTGCTCGGGGTCGGCGCGATCGCCGGAGCGGTTATTTATCGCGATCTGTCGCGGCGCGGCTGGGGCAGCGTCGTAGAGTGAGTCGCCTCACAGCTCCGGTCGTGTGAGCGCGTCCACCACCAGGTCGGCCACGCGGGGCCGCACGCGCAGGATCGCCGTGTTGGCGCGTGTGGGATGGACCCGGTTCGTGAGCAGGATGATGAACAGGTCTCGGTCCGGGTCCATCCATAGCGACGTCCCCGTGAAGCCGGTGTGGCCGAACGAGCGCCGCGACAGTTTCGCGCCCGCGCTCGAATACCCCGAATCCGACGGTGTATCCCAGCCGAGCGCGCGCGTCGATTCCGGCACGCCAGCCTGCCGCCGCGTGAACTCGGCCACCGTCTCCGAGCGGATGAGCTGGAGCGAGTCCCAGGAGCCCTCGTTCAGGAGCAGTGCCGCGAAGCGCGCGAGGTCGAGCGCGTTCGAGAACAGCCCGGCGTTCCCCGACACGCCGCCCAGTCGGGCCGCGCTCTCGTCGTGCACTTCGCCGCGCAGCATGCGGTGCCGGAACACCGTGTCGAGCTCGGTCGGGGCAATCCGGTCGCGCCACGCCGCGGGCGGCCGGAACCGCGTCGCCCGCATCCCGAGCGGTCCGAACACGCGCTCGTCGAGGAAGCGGTCGAAAGGCTCGCCCGTGATGCGCTCGACCGCCTGCATCAGCACGATCGCGCTCAAGTCCGAGTAGCGGTATTGCGTTCCCGGCGGGTCGAGGAGCGGCGCCGTGTCGACGAGCGCCAGGGCGGCGCCGCGCGTCGCCGTCGAATCGTACAGCGGGAGATCCGCGGCTAGGCCCGCGGAATGAGTGAGCAGCTGCCGAATCGTGACGCGGTCCTTCTCGGACCCCCGCAGCTCGGGCACGTAGCGTTGGGCCGGGGCGTCGAGGGCGAGCCGCCCCTCGTCCACGAGCAGCATGCAGGCCGTCGTCAGGGCGATGACCTTCGTGAGCGAGGCGAGATCGTACACCGTTCCCGCCTCGACCGGCCGCGGGTCGTCCACGCCGTAGTGCCCGACCGGGGCGACCAGCGCGAGGCGCCCGTGCCGCCCGACGGCCACGACCGCGCCCGGAAACGCCCCGCTGTCCACTTGCGCGCGCAGGTACGCGACGACGGCCGCGAGTCGCGTGCTGTCGAAGCCAAGGCTCGCGGGCGCCGCTGCCGGAATGCCGGCGCTCCTCGCCGGGACCGGCGGGGCAGGTGCCGTCGCGTGGCACGCCGCCGCCACGGCGGCGAGCGCGCTCCCCCGCCAGAGCTGCCGGCTCACGGCCGGGTATCCGTCACCTTGACGCCCCAGCCGACGCCATAGTCGGGTGGGATGCGGGTCGGGAGGTGGCCGGTGATGGGCACGCGGCCGAGCAGCGCGAGCGCGACGGCGCGCTCGCTCGCCCGCACGCCGCTCCACGCGATGAGATACGACTTCACCGCCGGGGTCTGGTTGAGGAGATAGGGGCTGCCGAGCGACACCAGCACCGTCGGGCGGGCCGCGTCGGTCGCGGTGATGAGCTGGGCCAGGGAGTCGGGAAGTGCGATGGTGCCGCGCCCGGACAGCGGCCGCACATTCGCGACGAACACCGTGGCGGGCGACCGCGCGATCACCGCGCGCGCCGAATCGTAGGAGAGCGGTCCCGACATGGGCCAGAGCCGGAAGTACTCCACGGTGTCGCCGCCCCGGTGCAACAGGTCGGTGAGATACTGGCCGGCGCCGCCGCTCAGCTCGTCCGCGTACGCGATCAGGGCGATGCGGGAGCGTCTCGCGCGCAACGCGTGCAGCCGCCCGCCCGCGTCGCGCACCAGCGTGAGGGCGCGGACGGCGAGATCGTTGGCGGCGTCCTGCCACCGCTTGCCGCCGACCACGAGCATGATCGAGTCGAGCGGCACGGTGCGGCGCCCGAACAGGCCGAGGCGCTGCTTGATGTCGAGCAACCGGCGCACCGACTGGTCGAGCCGCGCCCGCGCGATCCGCCCGCTCTCGACGGCGGCGGCCATCGCGTTCACCGCCGAGTCGGGATCGGCGGGGATGAGCAACAGATCCGATCCCGCGAGGAAGGCCCGCACGGCAGCCTCGCCCGCGCCGTACGCCGTCACGATCGCGCCCATGTCGAGCGCATCGGTCACGACCAGGCCCCTGAAGTGGAGCGAGTCGCGCAGCAGGCCCGTGAGCACGGCGGCCGACATCGTCCCGGGATCGTTGGACCCCGTCAATGCCGGAAACGCGATGTGCGCGCTCATCACCACGTCCGCCCCGGCCGCGATTCCGGCGCGGAACGGGACCAGCTCGAGCGAGTCGAGCCGGGGGTAGCCGGCGCCGATCACCGGCAGGCCGATGTGCGAGTCGGTCTGCGTGTCGCCGTGTCCCGGAAAGTGCTTGATCGTGGCGAGCATCCCGTACTCGTGCAGCCCCCGCACATACTCCCGGACGAGGCGTGACACCGCGCGCGGATCCTCGCCGAACGAGCGGGTGTTGATGATCGGGTTGGCCGGGTTGTTGTTGACGTCGGCGTCGGGAGCGAAATTGATGTGGATCCCCACGGCGCGCCCCTCGCTCGCCGCGGCCGCCGCAATGGTGTAGGCGTCGTGCGGGTCGCCGGTGGCGCCGACGGCCATGATGTGGGGGAACGAGGTGCCGCCCACCACGCGCATGCCGGCGCCCCACTCGAGGTCCGCCGAGACGAGCAGGGGCACCCGGGAGCGTCGTTGCAGCGCGTTGAGCTTCGTGGCGATGTCGAAGGGTGAGCCGGTGAACACGATCACGCCGCCGATCTCGAGCGAGTCCACCCAGCGCGCCGCAACCTGGAAGAGCGAATCGTCGAACGCGGTGTAGCTCCCGGAGAGCCGCGGCATCACGAGCTGGGCGACTTTCTGCCGGACGGTGAGGCTCGCAAGCAGGGAGTCGACGGACGGAGGGACGGGGGACGGGGGAGGGACGGGTGGGGCTGACCGCCCGACCGCCGGACCGCCGGCACATCCCAGAACGACCGCCAAGACCAGGAGCCAATGCGTCCGCATCATCTCTCGCTGTTGGGGTTGCTGGCCGGCGTCGGACCGCTGGCCGCGCAGGTTCGGCCGGGGATCGAGGTGCTGCTCGCCGACTCGATCCACCTCGTGGCCGGCAAGCGCGTCGCGCTGCTCACCAACCAGACGGGGGTGGACCGGCAGGGCCGGCGCGACGTCGACCTGTTGCGCTCGACGGCCGGGGTCGAGCTGCGGCTGCTGTTCAGTCCCGAGCATGGCTTCCGCGGCGTCGAGGACCGCCCCGGCCTCCCCGATGGCGTCGATTCGGCGACGGGCCTACCAATTTATAGCCTCTATGGCGGAACGCCCCTCTCGGACGTCGCCGCGCTCGACTCGACGGACGTCGTGCTCGTCGATCTTCAGGACATCGGTGCCCGGTACTACAGCTACCCCACGGTGGCCGTGTTGCTCATGCGGGAGGCGACGCGCCGTGGCAAGCCGGTCGTCGTGCTCGATCGACCCGATCCGCTTGGGGGCACGGTGGTACAGGGGAGCGCTCCGGCGACGCGCGGTCCGCTGGCGGGAGTCGCGGACTTCCTGCCCATGCCGATGCGCCACGGCACGACCCTCGGCGAGATGGTGCGGATGGCCAACGCCGTCTACGCCATCCACGCCCGCCTGACCGTCGTGCCCGCTGCAGGCTGGCGGCGCTCGCAGTACTACGATGAAACGGGCCTGCCGTGGGTGAAGCCCTCGCCCAACATGCCGGACTTGGAGAGCGCGATCCACTACCCCGGCACCTGTTTGTTCGAGGCGACGAACCTGTCGGTGGGGCGCGGCACGGACTTCGCGTTTCAGGCGATTGGGGCGCCGTGGCTCGACCCGGCCAAAGTGCTCGCGCGACTCGGGCCGACTCCTGGTGTCGCCCTCGACTCCGTGACCTTCACGCCGCGCGCGCCCACCGACGGCAAGTACGACGGCGTGGCGTTGCCGGGCTTGCGGCTACGCGTCACCGACCGGCAACGCTACGATCCGGCGGCGACGGCGGTGGCGCTACTCGTCGCGATCCGTGCGGCCCAGCGTGATTCGCTGCGCTTCAACGTGGCACGCTTCGACCAGCTCGCGGCGGGGCCGGCGCTGCGTCGGGCGATTCTCGCGGGGCGGTCCGTGGGGGCGATCGCCCGCGCGTGGCAGCCGGCGCTCGCGCGGTTTCGGCGGGAGCGGGGGAAGTACTTGCTCTATTGAGACTCCGGCCCCGTCCGGCTACTTTCCCCCGGCTATGAATTTGATCCCCCAGAGGGTGCGGGACGCTTTTGGCAGGACGCTCGATCCCCTGGCTCAAATGCTGATCCGGGTCCACGTCCGGCCGAACGTCATCACCACACTGGGGACGCTCGTCGTCGTGGCCTCCGCCACCGCGTTCGCGCTCGGCGCGGTCCGCTGGGGCGGGTTTCTGCTGCTGTTCTCGGGCGTGTTCGACATGGTCGACGGTCGCGTCGCGCGCCAGGGCAGTATGGTCACGACGTTCGGCGCCTTCTACGACTCGACCCTCGACCGGGTGGGCGAGTCGGTGCTGTTCGGCGGGATCGCCACCTACTTCCTGCGCGGCGGCGTCGCCGCCAACCGGCTGACGCCGGCCGTGCTGGCGTGCTTCGTGGCGCTCGCGGCGTCGCTGCTGGTCTCGTACACGCGGGCGCGCGCCGAGGGCCTCGGGCTCACGGCGAAGGTGGGCATCGCGCAGCGCGCCGAGCGGGTGCTCCTGCTGGGCGCGCCGACGATGTTCTTCGGCGCCGGGAACCACGGGGTGTTGTTCTTTTGGATCGTCGTCATTCTGGCGCTCGCCACCTCGGTCACGGTGGTGCAGCGCGTGATCTATGTCGCTCGCGCCGCCGGCGAGCCGGCCGCGCGGCGTGTCCCCCCCCTCCGGCGGGACACGCTGCCCGGTCACGCCCCGGCGCTGCAATCGCGGAAAGGACCGTGATCGTGCCACAGCAGGGGGGGGCCGGCCGGGACATCGCGCCCGCCAAGGGGACGCTCGGCGTGATGCTGGTGGGGTTGGGGGCGGTGTCCACCACGTTCATCGCGGGGGTCGAAAACGTGCGACGCGGCACCGCCCTGCCGATCGGTTCGCTCACCCAAATGGGGACGATCCGCCTCGGCAAGCGCACCGATCACCGCGCGCCGAAGATCAAGGAATTCCTCCCGCTCGCGGACCTGAAGGACCTGGCCTTCACGGCCTGGGACCCGATCCCCGATGACGCCTACACCGCCGCCCGCAAAGCCGGCGTGCTCGAGCCGCACCATCTCGAGCCGATCGCCGACTTCCTCAAGGGCATCACGCCGTTGCCGGCCGCTTTCGATCGCAACTATGTGAAGCGGCTGAACGGCACACACGTCAAGAACGCCCCGACCAAGCGGGAGCTCGCCGAGGAGCTGCGGCAGGACATCCGCGACTTCAAGCAGCGCTCGGGCGCGGACCGGCTCGTGATGATCTGGGCCGCCTCGACCGAGGTGTTCCTCACCCCGGGCCCCGCGCACCAGAGTCTCGCGGCGTTCGAGCGCGCGATGGAGTGCAACGATCCGGCGATCGCGCCGTCCATGCTCTATGCCTACGCGGCCCTGATGGAGAACGTCCCGTTCGCGAACGGCGCGCCGAACCTCACCGTCGACATCCCCGCCCTGGAGCGCCTGGCTGAAGAGCGCCGGCTCCCCATCGGGGGCAAGGACTTCAAGACCGGGCAGACGATGATGAAGACCGTGCTCGCGCCCGCCTTCAAGGCGCGGATGCTCGGCCTCGCCGGCTGGTACTCGACGAACATCCTCGGCAATCGCGACGGCGAAGTGCTCGACGACCCCGAGTCGTTCAAGACGAAGGAGGAGTCGAAGCTCGGCGTGCTCGAATACATTCTGCAGCCGGACCAGTACCCCGAGCTCTACGGCAACGTGTTCCACAAGGTGCGGATCAACTACTACCCGCCCCGCGGGGACAACAAGGAAGGGTGGGACAACATCGACATCTTCGGATGGCTCGGCTATCCGATGCAGATCAAGGTCGACTTCCTGTGCCGCGACTCCATCCTGGCGGCGCCCATCGTGCTCGACCTCGCGTTGTACTTCGACCTGGCGCAGCGGGCCCGGCTCTCCGGGATCCAGGAGTGGCTCTCCTTCTACTTCAAGAGCCCGCAGACGGCCCCCGGCCTGTACCCCGAGCACGACCTCTTCATCCAGCAGACCAAGCTCAAGAACACGCTGCGCTGGCTCAAGGGCGAGGAGCAGATCACCCACCTCGGCATCGAGTACTACGAGAAGGCGTGAGCGTCGCGCAGTACGTCGTCACGGCCGCTGGCCTCGGCGCCATCGCCTGGGTGCTGTGGTACTTCCTGTTCACGCGCGGGGGAGGGGGGGGGCCCGCGGTGGCCGCGTCGCTGGCGGAGGGCGTCCAGGAGGTGCATGTGACGGTGAAGGGCGGCTACACCCCCGACACCATCGTGGTGCAAGCGGGCAAGCCCGTGCGCCTGCAGTTTTACCGGGACGAGACCGCCGACTGCTCGGAGCGGCTCGTGCTCGAGGATTTCGGCCTCGACGTGGCGCTCCCCGCGTTCCAGACGACCACGGTCGAGTTCACGCCGGAGGAGGCAGGCGAGTTCCGGTTTCGCTGCGGGATGAACATGCTGAAAGGCTTGCTCGTGGTGGAGCCCGCCACCGCCGACCGGCGGCCGTCCGCCTCGCCGCACAAGTTCCATGAGTAAGGCGCGTATCGTCCTCCCGATCGAAGGCATGAGCTGCGCCTCCTGCGCCGCGACGGTGCAGGAGGCGCTGGGGAGCGCCTCGGGCGTCGTGGCCGCGACCGTGAACTACGCCACCGGCAAGGCGGCCGTGGACTACGACGACGCGCAGACGCACGTCGCCGAGCTGATCAAGACCGTCCGCGCCGCGGGCTACGACTGCGGCCGGGCGAGCGTCACGTTCGGGGTCGAGCAGCTGCATTACGCGCCGAGCGTCGCGCCGCTCGAGGAGGCGCTGGGCCGGGTGCCGGGGGTGATCCGCGCGGCCGCGAACCAGGCGACGGAGACCGTCACGGTCGACTACATCCCGGGCGCCGCCACGGCGGAAGCGCTCGAGGCCGCGGTCGCGCAGACCGGCTTCCGGGTCGCGGAGCCGATCGCAGCCGAAGATCCGGTGGAGCGGGAGCGGATCGCGCGGCAGCGCGAGATCCGCACCCTCACCTGGAAATTCGCCCTGGCGGCCGGCGTGGCCGTCGTGAGCATGCTCGGCTCCATGCTCCTGATGGCGCAGCAGCCCGACGACACGATGAAGCAGATCGACCTGCTGGGCCGCCTGCTCATGCCGCTCGCGCTTCGCCTGCAGGAGCTCGTCGCGGGGCGGGCGGTGATCGACGCGCAGTGGCTGAAGGCCGGCCTGGCGGTGATCACGCTGCCCGTGGTCGTGTGGGCGGGCGGGCAGTTCTATCGCGGGGCGTGGAGCGGGTTCAAACACCGCACCGCGGACATGAACACGCTCATCGGCGTGGGCACGGGGGCCGCCTACCTCTATTCGCTCGCCGCCACGGTGGCGCCGGTGGCGTTCACGGGCGCTGGCCGTCCCGCGGACGTCTATTACGAGGCCGTGTCCGCGATCATCGCCCTCATCCTGCTGGGGCGGCTGCTCGAGGCGCGCGCCAAGGGTCGCACGTCCGAAGCCATCCGCCGCCTCGCCGGGCTCCGGGCCAAGACCGCGCACGTCATCCGGGAGGGCCGGGAGCTGGAGATCGCGGTCGAGGCGGTCGTGCCGGGCGATCTCGTGGTCGTGAAGCCCGGCGAGAAGATCCCGGTGGACGGCGTGGTGACCGAGGGGGCTTCGGCCGTGGACGAGTCGCTGCTCACCGGCGAGCCGCTGCCGGTCGCGAAGAAAATCGGCGACGACGTGATCGGCGCGAGCCTCACCACCACCGGCAGCCTCACGTTCCGCGCCACGCGCGTCGGCAAGGACTCGGCCCTCGGCCAGATCGTGCGGCTCGTCGAGGACGCCCAGGCCACCAAGGCGCCGATCCAGCGGCTCGCCGATCAGGTGGCGGGTGTGTTCGTGCCGATCGTGATCGCCCTCGCGATCGCGGCGTTCGTCGCGTGGTTCGATTTCGGCCCCGCGCCGGCGATCGTGTTCTCGACCGTAGCGCTCGTCACGGTGCTGATCATCGCCTGCCCGTGCGCCCTGGGGCTGGCGACGCCGACGGCGATCCTCGTGGGAACGGGGAAGGCGGCCGAGCACGGCATCCTGATCCGCAGCGGGGAAGCGCTCGATCGCCTCTCGCGCGTCCGGACCGTGCTGCTCGACAAGACGGGTACCATCACCGAGGGGCGCCCGACGGTCACCCACATCGTGACGGCGAAGCGTCCCGATGGCACGCCGCTGTCGGCCGCCGAGGCGCTCAAGTGGGCTGCGTCGGTGGAACAGCGCTCCGAGCACCCGCTCGCTGGGGCGATCATCAAGGCGGCGCAGGACCGGCAGGTCCAGCTCCTCCCCGTCGACAAGTTCGCCCTGATGGAAGGACGCGGGGTGCGCGGCACCGTGGACCGCCGCATCATCGAGGTGATCTCGCTGCGTCACGCGCGCGAGCGCAGCCTCGACCTCGGCGGCCTCGGCCCGGACGGCGATCGGCTGGCCGCCCAGGGCCGCACGCCGGTGATCGTCGTGGTGAACAACACCGTCTATGGCGTGATCGCGATCTCCGATCCGGTCAAGCCGACGGCGAAGCAGGCGATTCACTACCTCCGCAAGCTCGGCCTCGGGGTGATGATGGTGTCGGGAGACTCGAAGCGCGGCGCAGAGGCCGTGGCGCGGGAGGTGGAGATCGACGAGGTGCTCGCCGAGGTGTTGCCGTCGCAGAAAGCCGAGCTGGTGAAGAAGCTGCAACAGCAGGGCCGGCACGTGGCCATGGTGGGCGACGGCATCAACGACGCGCCTGCCCTCGCCCAGGCGGACGTCGGGATCGCCATCGGCACCGGCACCGACATCGCCATGGAAGCGTCCGACGTGACCCTCATCCGGGGCGACCTGCGCGCGGTCGTGACGGCGATCCAACTGTCCCGGCGCACGATGCGCACCATCCGAGCGAATCTCTTCTGGGCGTTCGTCTACAACGTGATCGGCATCCCGGTCGCGGCGGGGGCGCTGTATCCGTTCTTCCGCGTCCTGCTCTCGCCGGTGCTCGCCAGCGCGGCGATGGCGTGGTCGAGCCTCAGTGTGGTGCTGAACAGTCTCACGCTGCGACGCTTTCGACCCGCGTGGGGGAGTTGATCACCAATCCCGGGGCTGAGAGCCCCGGCTCGGCGCGTGTGCGCCCTTACAGGGCGCACCCCAGGCCGAGCGCGCCCTCTGAGGGCGCGTATCTCGGGGGGACGATTCCGTGAAGTATTTCCATCGCACGACCCTGAGCCCCGACGCCGTCCTGGCGCAGGCCCGGGCGTTCTTCGGCGTCCGCATGGCGCCCGCCGACGAGGCCCCACGGCGGCGCGCCTACGCGGGCGCGCTGGGGCGCGTCGCGATCACGGCGCGCGCCGAGGGGGGACACTACACGTTCGTGGAGGTGAGCACGGACCAGGTGGGAGAATCCGAGCTGGACAGGCTGGCGAAGCGCTTCCTCGCGGAGGTGCACAAGCAGGTGGAGCCCGCGCACGAGCTTCGCGGAGCGTACTAGCCGGCGATCCTCGCCCCGTACCCCGCTGTTTCCACCGCGCGGACCAGCTGCTCGCTCGTCGCGGTATCGTCGTTGAAGTCGACTTCGGCCTCGCCCGTCGCCAGGTCCACGATGGCGGAGTACACGCCGCTCGCTCCCTGCAGCGCCTTCTCGACCTTCATCTGGCAGTGGCCGCACGTCATGCCGGTCACGCGCAGTTTGAGAGTCGCCATGCTTGCCTCCTGCGTGACCCCGGGGCGTCCCCGGGGTTGGTCCACCCCGACTACCGGCGGGCGCGCTTGATTTGCCCGCCCCGCTCCGCCAAGTTTCACGCCCACTACAATTTACGTCATGGCATCGCGCGCCGCTCCGACCCGAGAGTCCCCGCCTATCCCGGCGGGGCTGGCGCGTGCGCACCTGCTCGAAATGTATCGCTTCCTGCGGCTCACGCGCACGCTGGAGGAGCGGCTCACGGCCCTGTACCGCCAGAGCAAGGTCATCGGGGGCCTGTTCCGCTCGCTCGGGCAGGAAGGCGAGTCGGTCGCTTCGGCGTACGCGCTCGAGCGCGGCCCCAACCGGGACGTGCTCTCGCCCCTGATCCGCAACCTCGGCTCGATGCTCGTGATGGGGGCGCAGCCGGCCGAGATCCTGCGGCAGTACATGGCGAAGGCGGGGAGTCCCACGCACGGTCGGGAGATGAACGTCCACTTCAACGACCTGGAGCGCGGGTTTCTGGGTCAGATCTCGCACCTGGGCGACATGATCCCCGTGATGACGGGGATCGCGCTGACGTTCAAGCTGCGGGGCGAGGCGCGGGTGGGGCTCGTCTATATCGGCGATGGCGCGACCTCGACCGGGACGTTCCACGAGGGGTTGAACTTCGCGGCCGTGCAGAAGGTGCCCCTGATCGTGATCGGCGAGTACAACCGCTGGGCCTACTCCACGCCGCCCCACAAGCAATTCGCGGTGCAGCACCTCGCCGACAAGGCGCAGGGCTACGGGATCCCAGCCACGACCGTGGACGGCAACGACGTGCTGGCGGTGTACGAGGCGACGCGATCCGCCGTGGAGCGCGCCCGGCGCGGCGAGGGCGTCCACTTCATCGAGGTAAAGACCTACCGACGCAAGGGGCACGCCGAGCACGACGACCAGCACTACGTTCCGCGGGACGAGCTCGAGCGTTGGGCGAAGGAGAACGATCCAGTCGATCGCTACGTGAGGCAGCTCCTCGCCAACGAGTGGGTCGAGGAGCGGGAGCTGAAGGAGATCGACGAGCGGGCCCGGGTGGAGATCGACGAGGCGACCGACGCCTGCGTCGACGAGCCCCTGCCGGCGGCGGATACGGCGCTCGCCGGCGTGTACGTCGACCCGCCGGCGGCGCCGCGGCACTGGTATCGGATTCCCTGATGGCGGACGTCACGTACCTCGAGGCGCTGCGCCAGGGGCTGTGGGAGGAAATGGAGCGCGACCCGCGCGTCTTCATCCTCGGAGAGGACGTGGGGCTGTACGGCGGCGCGTTCAAGGTCACCGACGGATTCGTCAAGCGCTTCGGCGAGTCGCGGGTGATCGACACCCCGATCTCGGAAGCCGCGATCGTGGGCGCGGCGGCGGGCGCGGCGCACATGGGCCTGCGGCCGGTGGCGGAGATGCAGTTCATCGATTTCATCTCCTGCGCCTACGACATGCTCACGAACTATGTGGCGACCGCCCGCTACCGCGCCGGCCTCGCCACCCCGATCGTGGTGCGCGGGCCGTGCGGCGGCTACGTGCGCGGCGGGCCGTTTCACTCGCAGAACCCGGAGGCGGCGTTCTTCCACACCCCCGGGCTCAAGATCGTCTACCCCGCCACGGCGCGCGACGCGAAGGGGTTGATCAAGGCCTCGATCCGCGACGACGATCCGGTGATCTACCTCGAGCACAAATGGCTGTACCGCCGGATCAAGGAGCCGGTCCCCGAGGGGGAGGAGATCCTCACGCCGATCGGCGAGGCGCGGCTGGCGCGCGAAGGGAAGCATCTGTCGATCGTCACCTATGGGGCGACGGTGTGGAAGTCGCTCGAGGCGGCGGAGCAGCTCGAGAAGGAGGACGGCCTGTCGACCGAGGTGCTCGACCTCCGCACGCTGCTGCCGATGGACGACGCCGCGATCATGCGCACGGTGCAGAAGACCAACAAGGTGCTCCTCGTGCACGAGGACACCCGCACCGGCGGCGTAGCCGGCGAGATCGCAGCCCGCATCAATGAGCAGGCGTTTGCGTGGCTCGACGGGCCGATCATGCGGGTGACGGCGCACGACGTGCCGCTGCCGTATGCCCCGACGTTGGAGGATTTCGTGTTGCCGCAGACGGAAGACATCGTCAAGGCGGCGAGGTGGCTGGCGGCGTACTGAGGAGATCCGATGGCGCGCGTTGACGTGTTGATGCCCCAGATGGGCGAGTCGATCGCCGAGGGAACCTTGAGCAAGTGGCTCAAGAAGCTCGGCGACGAGGTGAAGCGGGATGAGCCGCTGTTCGAGATCTCGACCGACAAGGTGGACGCGGAGATTCCCGCGCCCACCGCGGGCGTGCTCGCGGAGATCAAGGTGCAGGAAGGCCAGACGGTCCCGGTGCAGACGCTCGTGGCGGTGATCGAGACCGACAAGGCTGCAGCGGTCGCCGGGGCCCCCGCCACGGCGGCTGCGCCCGCGGCGCCCCCGGTCGCAGCAGCCCAGCGGGCACCCGCTGCTCCCGGGGGCACCGCGGTCTCGCCGCCGCCGACCACCGCCCCTGCCCGCCCTCTACCGCCCTCTCCTGCCCCGGTGGGGAAGGGCGGGGACGGGACCGAGACCGCCGAGGAACGGTTGCGTCGCAGATCCACGCCGCTCGTGCGCAAGATCGCCGCGGAGCACCAGCTCGACATCTCGACCATTCCGGGCACCGGATTCGCGGGCCGGGTGACCAAGCAGGACATCCTGGGCTTCATCGAGACCGGAGCGAGGGCACCGGCGATCGCACCCGTCCCTCGTCCGCCGTCCCCCGTCCCATCCACCGGCCCCGTGGTCCATCCGCCCGTGGAGCCCTGGCCGGGCGACCGGGTCGAGCCGTTTTCCAAGATCCGCAAGATCACCGCCGACCACATGATCATGTCGCGCCGGACGTCGGCGCACGTGACGAGCTTCTTCGAGGTCGACTACAGCCGGGTCGCGGAGCTGCGGCGCAAACACAAGGCGTCCTACGCCGAGCGCGGCGTCAATCTCACGTACCTCGCGTTTATCGCCAAGGCGTGCGCC
>Ga0209157_1000022_pt1 | contig 134575 bp, 143 predicted proteins | sample GraSoiAngelo_135_FD_185892 | JGI IMG/M metagenome (GOLD analysis project Ga0209157, IMG submission 185892) | Grasslands soil microbial communities from the Angelo Coastal Reserve, California, USA - 14_0929_05_40cm (SPAdes) (version 2) | ecosystem: Environmental > Terrestrial > Soil >... | reverse complement strand
AGCGTCATGCGCTCGGCGATCGTGCGCCGGAGGTGCGAGAGCGGCTGACGCTCGACGGGGCCCCACTGCTCGAACTTGGGCAGCGCGGGCGGCGTGACGCCCACCGGTGCCAGAGGTTTCGCGACGCTGGGAGCCGCGGGGGCGGGGCGCTCGGCGACGGGCTGGGAGGGCGCAGGCTGCCGCCCGCCCGCAGCGGCCGCCCGCACATCGTCGTCGGTCACGCGTCCGCCTGGACCCGTGCCACCGCGCACGGTGCGGAGGTCGACGCCGAGCTCGCGCGCGAGCCGGCGCGTCGCCGGCGTCGCCGCCACAGGCCCGACGTGGGAGGGAGTCGGGGGCGTCGACGATGACGGTGCGCGCGTGGGCGTGGGGGCAGGGAGGGGGCTCCTGCCGCCCTCCTCGTCGAATGTCACGAGCACCGCGCCGACCTTGACGGTCTGCCCCGGCTGGACGTGGATCTGGGTGACGCGCCCCGTGACCGGCGACGGGATCTCGACCGTGGCCTTGTCCGTCTCCACCTCGAGGAGCGGCGCGTCCTCCTGGACGAGGTCGCCCTCCTGGACGAGCACCTTGACGATCTCGGCCTCGGTCAGCCCCTCGCCCAGGTCGGGCAGGACGAACGCGCGGGCCATCGGCTAGAAGGCGAGGGTCTCGCGGGCGGCGGCGACGATGCGCGCGACGTCGGGGATATTCGCCTTCTCGCGCGCGAAGCCGACGAACGACACGTCGTTCGCCGTGACGCGGCGCACGGGCGCCTCGAGGTGGAGGAAGGCGCCCTCCATGATGGACGCGGCGACCTCGGCGCCGGGCCCGAAGCTTCGCGGCGCCTCGTGGACGACGACGGCGCGGCCCGTCTTGCCGACCGAGGTGACGATCGTCTCGCGGTCGAGCGGGGCGATCGTGAGCAGGTCGATCACCTCGGTCTCGACCCGGTCCTCGGCCTGGAGCACGTCGGCCGCCTCCCGGGCGACCCGCAGCATAGCGCCGTACGCGACGAGCGTGAGATCGACTCCCTCGCGGACGACCTGCGCGCGGCCGATCGGGAGGGTCTCGGGATCCTCGGGAATCTCCTCCTTCGCGGCGTGGTAGAGCGCCTTCGACTCGAAAAAGACCACCGGGTCGGGGTCGCGGATCGCGCTCGTGAGGAGCGCACGCGCCGTCCGCGGCCCCGACGGGATCACCATCTTGAGGCCGGGCACGTGCGCGTAGAACTGCTCCTCGGACTCCGTGTGGTGCTCGAGCGCGCGGACGCCACCGCCGTAGGGCATGCGGATCACCATCTGGCAGTGGAAGCGTCCCTGGGAGCGCTGCCGGTAGCGCGCCGCGTGGTTCTCGATCTGATGGAAGCACTGGAAGGCGAAGCCGGAGAACTGGATCTCGCAGACGGGCTTGAGGCCGTAGAGCGCCATGCCGACCGCGGTGCCGATGATGGCCGCCTCCGCGAGCGGGCTGTCGATCACGCGCTGGGAGCCGAACTTTCGCTGGAGGTCATCCGTGACGCGGAAGACGCCACCGTCCACGCCGACGTCCTCGCCGAGGATCAGCACGTCGGGGTCGCGCTCCATTTCCTGCAGGAGCGCGAGGTTGAGCGCCTTCACCATGTTGAGCTTGGTGATGGGCGTCATGTATCGGAGCTCCAGGCCGGTTCCAGCCGTGGGTGGCCTGCCTCAGGTGCCCGGGGCGTCATGTATCGGAGCTCCAGCCCGGCGCAAACCGTGGGTGGCCTGCGTCAGGTGCGCTGGGCGTCATCGCCGGGTCAGGCGCTGGCCGCGCATCGGCGTCGCGCCCTGCGGGGCCTCGGGCGGTTCGGGCGCGGGGGCGCCGCCCTCGCGCAGCCAGCGGGCGAGCTCCTCGCGCTGCGCGCGGAGGTGGGGCGGCATCTCGGCGTAGACGTGGTCGAAGACGAGGAGCGGGTCGGGCGGCGGCGTCGCCTCGAAGCGCCGCACCGCCTCCGCGATCTCCTCGTCCACCCGCTGCTCGAGCCCGTCCTCCAGGAGGTCCTTCTTCTCGAGGTAGGCGCGGAAGCGCGTGAGCGGGTCCTTCTGCTCCCACGCCGTCACCTCCTCCTGGGTCCGATACTTAGTGGGATCGTCCGCGGTCGTGTGGACGCCAAGGCGGTACGTCACGCACTCGATCAGCGTCGGACCCTCACCCGCGCGCGCCCGCTCGACCGCCTCGCGCGCGGCCGTGTAGACCGCGAGCACGTCGTTGCCGTCCACCTGGATCCCGGGCAAACCGTAGGCGAGCGCCTTCTGGGCGATCGTCTTCGAGTGGGTCTGCTTCTTGAGCGGCACGGAGATCGCCCACTGGTTGTTCTGGCAGACGAACACGACCGGCACGTGCCAGACCCCCGCGAAGTTCAGCGCCTCGTGGAAGTCGCCCTCGCTGGTCGCGCCGTCGCCGAAGTACGCCATGACGACCGCGTCGTCGCCGCGGTACTGGGCGGCGTAGGCGAGGCCGACGGCGTGGGGGAGCTGCGTCGCCACCGGGATCGTGATGGGGAGGTCGCGCTGATCGGGCGCCGGCCGACCGCCCTCGACGTACCCGGCGAAGAACAGGAGGATCTTCTCGATCGGCCAGCCGCGCCAGATCATCGCGGCCGTCTCGCGGAACGACGGGACCATCCAGTCGGTCGCCCGCAGCGTGACGACGCTCCCCAGCTGCGAGGCCTCCTGGCCCTTGATCGGGGCGAACGTCCCGATGCGGCCCTGGCGTTGCAGGCGCACCATGCGCTCGTCGAAGCGGCGGGCGAGGACCATCGCGCGATGGAGGGATCTGAGCTCGCCGGGAGCGAGCTTCGGCTCGAGCGCGGCGTCGAGGTTGCCGTCGCTGTCGAGAATCGACAGGTATTCGACGTGGAACCGCGGCTCGAGGATGGTTCTGGGCATCGCCGCTCCGGCGCTCTCATTTTACCTCTGGTGGATAATCAACGGGTGATGCGAAGATTCGGCTTCACAGGAGGAGGGCGATGGTGAGCCTCACGCGACGGTGGTTCGTGACCGGCGGCGCGCTCGTGCTCGCGGCGGCCGCCGCCGACCTCGAGCCCGCGCCCGCCCAGACCCCGCCGCGGACGGTCGGGTCGCCCGACCCCAGGCTCGTCGAGGACCTGGTGGCCGCGAACCGCATCCTGGCGGACCAGAACGTGCTCGACGGCTACGGGCACGTCAGCGCGCGGCACGATCGCGACCCGAGCCGCTACCTCATGTCGCGCTCGCTCGCCCCCGAGCTCGTCACCGTGGCCGACGTCATGGAGTACGATCTCGACTCGAACCCGATCGACGCGCGCGAGCGCGCCTCCTACCTCGAGCGGTTCATCCACGGCGAGATCTACAAGGCGCGGCCGGACGTCCAGGCGATCGTGCACAACCACTCGCCGTCGGTCATCCCGTTCGGCGTCACGGGCGTGCCGCTCCGGCCCCTCTACCACATGAGCGCGTTCCTCTGGGAGGGCGTGCCGGTGTTCGACATCCGCCAGGCGGCCGGCGGCCCCAGCGACATGCTGGTGCGCACGCCCGCGCTCGGCCGGGCGCTGGCCGGGACGCTCGGGAGCCGCACGGCGGCGCTCATGCGCGGCCACGGCGCAGTGGTCGTGGGCCCGTCGCTGCCCCAGGCGGTCTTCCGCAGCGTCTACCTCGAGATGAATGCGAGGCTCCAGGCCCAGGCAATGGCGCTGGGCGGCCCCGTGACGTACCTCGACCCCGAGGAGGCGAAGCAGGCGGCGGGGTCGGTCGGCTCTACCGTGCCCCGGCCCTGGGAGCTCTGGAAGAAGAAGGCGCTCGCGAAATAGGAGGAGACGATGAAAGCGATCCGCGTCCACAAGTTCGGCGGCCCCGAGGTGCTCCAACTCGACGACGTGCCCGACCCGAAGGCCGGGCCGGGGCAGGTGGTCGTGCGGATCCGCGCCGCGGGCGTGAACCCGGTGGACACCTACATCCGCTCGGGAAGCTACGCGATGCTGCCGACCCTGCCTTACGTTCCCGGCAACGACTGCGCAGGCGTGATCGAGACGGTCGGGCAGGGGGTCACCCGGTTCAAGAGGGGCGACCGCGTCTACGTCGTGCGCACCACGACGCCGATGAGCGGCGGGTACGCCGAGCTCGCGCTCTGCGAGGCGTCCACGGTCCACCCCCTGCCCGCGAACGTCTCGTTCTCCCAGGGCGCGGGGGTGAGCGTGCCGTACGGCACCGCGTACCGCGGCCTCCACAACAAGGCCCACGCCCGATCTGGCGAGACCCTCCTCGTCCACGGCGCCTCGGGCGGCGTGGGGATCGCGGCAGTGCAGCTCGGCGTGGCCCACGGCATGACCGTCGTCGGCACCGCCGGGACCGAGCGCGGGCGCAAACTCGTCCAGGAGCACGGGGCCCACCACGTCCTGGATCACAGCACCTCCGACTACCTCACGAAGCTGATGGAGGTCACGGGCACCCGGGGCGCGGACGTGATTCTCGAGATGCTCGCGAACGTCAACCTCCAGAAGGACATCGACGTCGTGGCGCGCTTTGGCCGCATCGTCGTCATCGGCAACCGCGGGACCATCGAGATCAATCCGCGCGGGACGATGGGGAAGGACGCGGCGATCTTCGGGCTGGCGCTCTGGAACGCGGCGCCGGAGGAGATGGCGTCCATCCACGCGGCCATCGGCGCCGGCCTGGCGAACGGCACCCTCCGGCCCGTCGTCGGTCAGGAGCTGCCGCTCAAGGAGGCGGTGCGCGCCCACGAGGCGGTGCTGAAGCCGGGAGCCTACGGGAAGATCGTCCTGATCCCCTGACGGGGCGGGCTACTTTTTGCCGGCCTGGGCCTTCTTGGCGGGCACAGGCTCGGGGCGCCTGGCCTTCGCGAGCGGCTTCTTCTCCGCCGCCGCGGCGGGGGCCGCGGGCGGAGCGGCCGGCGGCGCCGCCGCGCGCCGGGCCAGGCTCTGCTTGAGGGCCTCCATGAGGTCGATGACCTGGGCCCGCTGCACCTGGGGTCCGGCGGCGGAAACCTCCTTGCCCTCGACCTTCTGGTTGACGAGCTCGAGCACGCGCTCGCGGTACTCGTCGCGGTACTTCTCGGGGCTGAAGGTGTCCGACGAGAGGCCGTCGATCAGCTGGAGCGCCAGCTGGAGCTCCCCCTCCTTGATCTTCGCCGACTCGCCCTTCTCGATCTCGCCGAAGCTCCGCACCTCATCGGCGAAGTACATCGTGTGCAGCATGAGCCCGCCCTGCGCCGGCCGGATGAGGACGAGGCTCTCCTTGCCGCGCATGACGAACTTCGCGAGCGCGACGCGCCCGTGCGAGCCCATCGCGTCGGCGAGGAGCCGATACGCCTTCTCGCCGCCCTTGTCGGGACCCAGGTAGTACGTCTTCTCGAAATAGATCGGGTCCACCGACGTGAGCGGCACGAACTCCGCGATGTCGATGACCTTCGACGCCTCGCCCTCGAGGCTCTTGAGCTCCTCGTCGGCGACGCGCACGTACTGGTCCTTCGCGAACTCGTAGCCGCGGACGAGCGCCGCCCGGTCCACGACCTCGTTGCAGACGGGGCAGAAGTTCTGCAGCTTGATGCGGGAGCCGCACTTGGCGTGGAGCAGGTTGAAGGAGACGGACTGCGACGCCGCGGCCGTGTAGAGCTTGACCGGGATCGAGACCAGCCCGAACGAGATCGTCCCGGACCCGGTGGCGTGTGCGGGCATCGTTTGCACGATAGCACGATGCTCCCTATGATGCGCGAAGGCTTGACACCTCCAATGGATAGCGTGCCCCTCCCCGTCGAGAGACGACATCTCGGGGTCCTCACCTCCCTGTCGGCGGCGGTGCTCCTCGCCTTCGTGGCGCTGGCGACGTGGCTCCACGCCACGGGCTCTCCCGTGGCGGACGTGGTGGAGCCCGCGCGCGCCCTCGCCGTCGTCGTCGGCCGCTCGCTCGACCTGGACGACGGGATCGACGGCGCGCCCGAGTGGGAGCGGCGCGTCTATCGCTCGCTCCTCGGGAGCCGCGCCGACGACCTCGCCGACGCGCTCCGCTGGTACGAGGAGCTCGAGGGCGAGTCGCTCGAGCCGAGCGTCGACCTCCATCTGGCGATCCTCGAGGGCGAGGCGGGCCGCGCCGAGCGACTCCGCGGCCGATTCGACGAGTGGACGCGGCGCGGCGAGCCGTTCGGGACCTTCCGGCACCTGGTCGCGCTCGCGTACCTCTCGGTGGGGTCCGGTGGGGCCGACGCGACCGGCCTCGTCGCGCAGGTCGACGCGCACCTCGAGCCCGGCTGGTTCCGCGACCGGCTCGTCGCGCGCCTCACGCGGGCGGAGGCGCCCAACCCGCGCGCGGGCCCGCTCCTGGTTCGCCTGCGCGTGATCACCCTGGCGGAGGGCGCGATTCTGGCATTGGCGCTCGTGACGCTCGCGTGGTGGGCGCGTCACCCCGATGAGCGCTCGGACGTAGCGCCGCTTCCGCCGCCCTGGCCGGGGCGTACCGGCGTCGACGTGCTCCTCCGGGGCGGCGCGCTCTGGGCGCTCCTGCTCGCCGCGCTCTTCCTGGGCGCGGCCTTCCTGCCGGGCGAACCCCCGCACCCGTACGTGAGGGTCGTCGTCGGCACGGCGACGACCCTCGCCCTCCTCCCGGTCATCCTGATGGCCTGGTGGTGGCTCCTGCGGCCGTCGGGGCTCGGCATCGTCGGCGGGTTCGGCCTGGCCCTCACGCGCTCCGGCGTGCGAGGGCTGCTGCGCGTCGCGCTCGTGCTCGTGGCGGCCGGGCAGCTGGGCGACTCGATGGTCGGCGCCGCGGGGCGGGCCCTCGGGATCTCCTCGCACTGGACCGAGTGGTTCGACCGCGATCTGGTCTGGGGCGCCTGGCCCGTCGTGCTCGTGACGCTCGTCGACACGGTCGTGCTCACGCCGGTCTTCGAAGAGCTGGTCTTCCGCGGGCTCCTCTTCGGCACGCTCAGGCGAGGGCTCGGGCCGGCGGCGGCCGCGCTGGTCAGCGCGGTCGTCTTCGCCGTGGCCCACGGTTACGGCGTGCTCGGCTTCGCCTCGGTCTTCGTGAGCGGGGTCCTGTGGGCGTGGGCGTACGAACGCACGGGGAGCCTCGTGCCCTCGATCACCGCGCACGCGGTCGACAACCTGTCCGCGGCGCTCACGGTGCTTGTGGTGCTGCGTGCCTAGCCGCGGCCTCGACGAGTACCGGCAGAAGCGCGATCCCGCGCGCACGCCCGAGCCGTTCGGCGACCGCCGGCCGGCCGACGGCCACCTGTTCGTCGTCCACAAGCACTCGGCGCGGCGGCTCCACTACGACCTGCGGCTCGAGATCGACGGCGTGCTCGCGAGCTGGGCGGTGCCCAAGGGCCCCTCGGTGCGCCACGGCGAACGCCGCCTGGCCGTCCACGTCGAGGACCACCCCATCGAGTACGCCGACTTTGAGGGGGTGATCCCCGAGGGCAGCTACGGCGCGGGGCCGTCCATTGTCTGGGATCGCGGCTGGTTCCGCACGCTCGGCGACCGGCCGGCGAAGGAGCAGGTCGCGCGGGGCAAGCTCGAGTTCGAGCTCTTTGGGTTCAAGCTCCGCGGGCGGTGGGTGCTCGCCCGCATGAGCGGCAAGGAGCGGGAGTGGCTCCTCTTGAAGAAGGCCGACGCGTTCGCGGACGGCGTCGAGCCGGTCGAGACGCTCCCCGAGTCGGTCCTCTCGGGGCTCACCGTCGAAGAGTTGCGCGAGGGCCCCCGCAGGCTCGACGCGCTCCGCGCCCGGCTCGCGGCCTCGAAGGCCCCGCGCGGCGAGCCGGCGCCGCGCCCGGGCCTCTTCATGCTCGCCACGCTCGTGGACCGGCCGTTCTCCGATCCGGCCTGGCTCTTCGAGATCAAGTACGACGGCGTGCGCGTCCTGGCCTCGCGCGTCGGCGAGCGGGTCGAGCTCCTGGGGCGGAGCGGGATGATCGTCACGGCGCGCTATCCGGAAGTGGTCCGCGCGCTCCGCACGCTGCCCCTCGACCGATTCCTCCTCGACGGCGAGATCGTGGCGCTCGACGCGGCGGGGCGCTCGAGCTTCCAGCGCCTCCAGACGCGCATGAACCTGACGCGCCCGACCGACGTCGAGCGCGCGTCCCTCGAGGTCCCGGTCAGCGCGGCGTGCTTCGACGCGCTCGCGCTCGACGGACGTGACCTGCGATCCCTGCCGCTGGAGGAGCGCAAGGCGTGTCTCCGGCTCCTCCTGCCGGCGCGCGGTGTCGTCCACTTCGGCGACCACGTGCTCGAGCAGGGCCGGGAGTTTTTCGACGCGGCGTGTGGCGCGCGGCTCGAGGGCGTCGTGGCGAAGAAGCGCGACAGCCCCTACGTCGGCAAGCGCTCCCGAGACTGGCTCAAGGTCAAGTGCCAGCTCCGCCAGGAGTTCGTCATCGGAGGCTACACGGCGCCCCGGGGCTCGCGCGCCCACTTCGGCGCGCTCCACCTCGGGCTCTACGAGGGCGGCCGGCTCGTCTACGTCTCGAAGGTGGGCACGGGGTTCGACGAGTCGACGCTGGCGCTCGTCGCCCGTCGGCTGGAACCGCTTGCGCGCGCGACGTCGCCGTTCGACGTCGGCACACCGTCGGGCCGCGGCCACCACTGGGTCGAGCCGAAGCTCGTCTGCGAGGTTCGATTCACCGAGTGGACGGCCGACGGCGGGATCCGCCACCCGACCTTCCTGGGTCTGCGTGATGACAAACGGCCTGAAGACTGCGTGCGCGAAGTCCCGACCGAGCGCGAGGGGCAGGGGGCTCGCTGGCTCGGGGTGCCTTCCTCGACCACGCTAGCTCTCGATGCTCGAGCCCAGTCCGATCGCTTGGCGCCGGAGGCGACCCCCAGAAGCCACGGGTCTCGGAAGGCACCCCGAGCCAGCGAGCCCCCCACCCCCGCTCACTTGGAAGAACGTCCGAGCGTCACCATCACCAATCCGACGAAGGTGTTCTGGCCGGACGACGGCTACACGAAGGCCGACCTGGTGGAGTACTACGACCGGATCGCGCCCTTTCTGCTCCCGTACCTCAAGGATCGGCCGGTCGTGCTCACGCGCTACCCGGACGGGATCGCCGGGAAATCTTTCTTCCAGAAGGACGCGCCCGAGTGGACCCCCGCGTGGATTCGCACCGAGCGGATCCACTCGAAGGACGCCGGGCGCGACATCGATTACTTCATCGTCAACGACCGCGAGAGCCTCCGGTACGTCATCAACCTCGGGACGATCCCGCTCCACATGTGGAGCGCGCACTGGGGCTCGCTCGAGCGCCCCGACTGGCTCGTGCTCGATCTCGACCCCAAGGGGGCGCCCTTCACCGACGTCGTCCGCGTGGCGCGGGCGCTCCGTCGCATCCTGGACGCGCTCGCGCTGCCGAATTACGTGAAGACCTCCGGCAAGACGGGCCTCCACGTCCTGCTCCCGCTCGGCGCCAGGTACGACGACGAGACCACGCGGACCTTCGCGCGGCTGCTCGCCGTGCTGGGCGTCGAGGCGGAGCCGGCCATCGCCACGGTCGTCCGGCCGCTCCGGGGCCGCGGCGGCAAGGTGTACATCGACTGGGGCCAGAACGGGCACGGCCAGACGATCGTCGCGCCGTTCTCGGTGCGCCCGCTGCCGGGCGCGCCCGTGTCGTGTCCACTCCGCTGGGAGGAGGTCACCGCCCGGCTCGAGCCCGCGCGCTTCACGATCGAGACGGTGCCGCCGCGCGTCGAGAAGCTCGGCGACCCGATGACACCGGTGCTGCGCGAGTCCATCGACCTCGCCGCCGCGCTCAGGCGCATCGAGCAGACGTTCGGGAGGAAGGCGTGAGGGCGCGACTCGCCACGCCGGCCGACGCCGCCGAGATCGCGCGAATCTACACCCAGGGCATCGAGGACCGGATCGCCACGTTCGAGACGCGCCCGCGGTCCGCCGAGGACGTGCGGGGCTGGTTCGACGGCGTGCATCCCGTCGTCGTGGTCGAGGACGCGGGACGGATCGTCGGCTTCGCCTCGACCTCGTCCTACCGGCCGCGCGAGTGCTACGCGCGCGTGGCCGAGTTCTCGATCTACGTCGCGCGGGAGGCGCGGGGCCGGGGCGTCGGGCGGCTCGCGCTCGGCGAGCTGCTCGCGGCGGCCGAGCGCGCCGGCCTCGCGAAGCTCGTGTCGCGCATCTTCCCGGAGAACGACGCGAGCCGCGCCGTGTGTCGCGCGCTCGGGTTCCGGGAGGTCGGGGTATACGCCAAGCACGGCCAGCTCGACGGCGTCTGGAAGGACTGTGTGATCGTCGAGCGGCTTTTAGGGGACGTGAGCGGCGGCTCGCGCGATGCCCGCTAACGGACCGTGTACACCGTGTAGGCCACCTGCGTCTGCGTTCGTCGACCGACGCCGATCGCCACGATCCCGTTCAACCAGCGGTACTTCTCCGACGCCGTCTCGAACAGGGGCACGACCCGAAAGTAGTACTCGGACGGCTCGACGGGCTCGCCGCCGAGGATTCTCCGCATGACGTCGGGCGCGCCACGGAAGAGACCTCCGTAGGTGGCGTAGATCAGGTGGCCGTCGTCGGTGCGAAGTGTGAGCCGCACGTCGAGTCGGCGCGAACGGTCGCTGCGTTCGACCAGCCAGGCGCCGCCGCCCGGGAGCACGTCGCCCCGGAGCCTCGGGCCCTCGAACCTGCCGCCCTTGACGACGACGATTCGTCGGTGTCCGGCAGGGGTTGGCCCGAGGTCTTGCACGTCGGCGTCCATGGCGACCTCGTAGAGGAGCTCCAGTGCCGGGGGTGTCGCCTCGCCCGGCCGCTCGAGGACGGCCCCCAGCTGGTACATCCTGGCCAGCTCGTCGACGAGGCACCATTGCTCAGCGACCTTGCCGCCGGCGACCCGGAAGATCGAGATCTCGGCGACCGTGATCCGGCGTCCGGTCGGCGAAACCCCCCAGAAGGCTCCGCGGTGGGTGCCGCGAGACGTGTAGCGGCTGACGACCCGATCACCTTCCTCGACGAGATCCTCCACCTCTTCGTGCCAGTCGGGAAACGCCGAACGGATCCGGCTGATGCCCTGTCTGACGCCGTCGAGCCCGCGGCGCTCGGGCAGCTCGGAGGTGGGTGGGAAGTGGGCGACGAAATCGTCGGCGTACACCTCGGCGATCGGGCCAACGTCGCCCGTGTTCCAGAGCTCGTGCAGCCTCAGGACGAGACGCTTGTGGTTCACCCCTTCCTCCGCGGGGACGGCAAGCTCCGCTCGCCGGTTCGGGGAAACGCGAGGGTTACAGGCGAAACTGCATGATCGTAACATCGAGCCAGCGGTCGTGCTTCCAGGCGACCTCCCACTCGACGCCGACGACCACGAAGCCGTGGCGCGCGTGGAGGCGGAGCGACGCCGTGTTCGCGGAGGTGATGCGGGCGAGCATCGAGTGGTGACCGTGCGCGCGGGCGCGCCGGATGAGCTCCGCGAGGATCAGGTCGCCGAGCCCGGCCCCACGGTGGCCACGCTTGACGTAGACGGAGTCCTCGACGGTCCGCGCGAACGCGGGCTTGGGCCGATAGGGCGCGAGCGCGCCGAAGGCCAGCACCTCGGCGGCCGTGACGGCCACGACGATCGGGTAGCCGGCGGGGTGACGCGCGAACCACTCGCGCTGCGCGCCGGGATCGCGCGGCTCGGTGTCGGTGGTGGCGTCGGTCCAGAGGACCTCGTGGTTCCAGATCGCGGTGATCTGGGGAAGGTCCGCCTCCGTGGCGTCGCGGACGGTGACGGCGACGAGCGTGTCAGGTGGCACGCGTCACCGCTCCCCGCTCCGCCCCGCGAACCCACCTCCCGAGCCCGATCAGCGCCAGGCCGACGCGCTCACGCGGGCTCGGACGCGGGGGCGGCGCCGTCCGTCTGGTGACGAGCGCGTGCAGCGCGGCCTCCGCCCGGAGTCGCGCGAGCTTGTCTCGGACGACCAGCTCCAGCGCGTACAGGTTCAGGTCCATGGCCTATGGTCGCGCCGGCCGGTTCATCAGGGAAATCAATTGTCATTATGATTTCCATCAGCTATTTTTTGAGACCCTATGGACCTCCGGCTCGCCCGGCTCGAGACGCTCGCCGCGGTCGCGCGCCACGGCTCGTTCTCGCACGCCGCCCGTGAGCTCCACCTGAGCCAGCCCGCGGTGAGCATGCAGGTACGCCAGCTCGAGCTGGCGCTCGGCCTGCCGCTCCTCGAACGCGTCGGCAAGCGCGCCTTCCCGACGAAGGCCGGCGAGCTGCTGCTTGCCCACGCGGGCCGCGCGTTGCGGGAGCTCGAGACGGGCCTCGAGGTCGTCCAACAGCTCCGCGGGATCGTGGCCGGACGCATCCGGCTCGGGACGAGCGCCTCGTTCTCGATCTACCTCTTGCCCCCGGCGCTCCGGCGGTTCCGGTCGCGCTACCCGCGGACGGAGCTGACCGTCGTCACCGGGAACGCGCCCGAGATCGCGCGCGCGGTCGTCGGTCGCGAGCTCGACGTCGGCATCGTGAGCCTGCCGGTGCGCGAGCGTGAGCTCGCGGTGTCGCCGTTCTACCGGGACGAGGTCGTCGCGATCGCGCCGCCGGACCGGCGCTGGCGGCGCGGGCGGCGGGCGGCCGCGCGGGATCTGGTGAGCGCGCCGCTGATCCTCTTCGAGCGGGGGGCGACGCTCCGCCGCGTGATCGACGACTGGTTCCGCCGCGCGGGCGAGGTCCCGGCGGCGGCGATGGAGCTCGGCAACACGGAGGCGATCAAGAAGCTCGTCGAGGCGGGGCTCGGGCTCTCGGTCACGTCGTGGTTTGGGGTGGCGGCGGAGGTGCGGCGGCGGAAGCTCGCGGCGGCGCGACTCGACCCGCCGCTCTACCGGGAGATCGGCGTCATCCGCCGACGCGACAAGCCGCGGACGCCGGTGCTCGAGGCGTTCCTGGCGACGCTAGAGGGCCTCCGCCGGTCGCTCGAGTAGGTCGAGGAGCCGGCGGGCGAGGGCGGGGCCCGAGCCCGACTCCTCGTGCTTGAAGAAGACGAACGCCTCGCGCCAGCCGCCGCCGACCTGGCGGAGCCTCGCGATCCAGGCGTCCAGCGCCTCGTCCCCGTACTCGACCGCGCGGAGCCGCACGTAGCCCCAGTCCGCCGTCGCGACGGTCGGCGTCGTGCCCTCCTCGGTGTCGGCGACGCAGAGGGCGGCGTTGCGCGCCCGGAGCAGGCCGTAGGTCTCGTCGTCGAACCAGCTCGCGTGACGGAACTCGAACGCCGCCCTGAGCCCCGGCGGGAGCTGGGCGAGGAGGTCGCCGAGCCGGTCGGCCGCCTTCCTGAAATTGGGCGGGAGCTGGAAGAGGACCGGGCCGAGCTTGTCGCCGAGCGTGCGGGCGGTGTCGCAGAAGTACCGGAGCGGCTCGTCGACGTCGCGGAGCCGGGCCACGTGCGTGATCCGTTGCGGCGCCTTCAGGACGAAGATGAAGCCGGCCGGCGCCGTGTCGCGCCACGCCGCGAGCGTCCGCGCGTTCGGCATCCGGTAGAACGTCGCGTTGATCTCGACCGTCGCGAAGCGCTCGACGTACCAGGCGAGCATCTTCGAGGCCGGGAGGTCGGCGGGATAGAACGTGCCCTTCCACTCGGCGTAGTTGTACCCGGACGTGCCGACGCGGAACGTCAGCCGAGGCACGCGTCGAGGGGCGTGGCGGGCGCGCCGAGCGCCTCCGCCACCGCGGGGTGCACGACCTGGCCGCGGCAGATGTTGACGCCCTTCGCGAGCGCGGGGTTCGCGCGCGTCGCGGCCGCGACGCCGCGGGTCGCGAGCTCGAGCGCGTACGGGAGCGTGGCGTTCGTGAGCGCGAACGTCGAGGTGCGCGGGACGAGCGCGGGCATGTTGGCGACGCCGTAGTGGACGACGCCCGACACGAGGTAGACGGGGTCGAGGAGCGTCGTCGGATGGATCGTCTCGACGCACCCGCCCTGGTCCACCGAGACGTCCACGATCACGCTGCCCTCTTTCATGGTCGCGACCATTTCCTTGGTGACGAGCCGTGGGGCGCGCGCGCCGGCGACGAGCACAGCGCCGACGAGCAGGTCGGCGCGCCGCAGGACCTGCTCGACGTTGAAGCTGTTGGACATGAGCGTCACGGCCTGACCGCGAAAGATGTCGTCCGCGTGGCGCAGGCGGTCGGGGTTCACGTCGAGGATTGACACGTCGGCCCCGAGGCCGACCGCCGTGCGGGCGGCGTTGAGACCCGCGGTGCCCGCGCCCAGGATGACGACGTTGCCGGGCGGGACGCCGGGCACGCCGGAGAGGAGGATCCCACGCCCGCCGTGGGGGCGGCCGAGGTAGAACGCGCCTTCCTGCACCGCGAGCCGCCCTGCCACTTCGCTCATCGGCGTGAGGAGCGGCAGGCTCCCGTCGGCGCGCTGGACCGTCTCGTAGGCGATCGCGATCGCGCCCGAGTCGCGGAGCGCCCGCGCCAGCTCGGGCGCCGGCGCGAGGTGGAGATAGGTGAAGAGGATCTGGCCCGGGCGGAGCCGCGCGGACTCCGCCGGGAGCGGCTCCTTGACCTTCAGGACGAGCTCGGCGCGCTGCCAGACCTCGTCGGCGGCGGCCAGCGCCGCGCCGACGGCGGCGTACTCGTCGTCGCGGATCCCGCTGCCCCCGCCGGCGCCGCGCTCGACGACGACACGGTGGCCGGCTTCGGCGAGGGCTCGGGCGCCGGGGGGCGTCAGCGCGACGCGCGCTTCGCCCGGCTTGATCTCGCGCGGGACCCCGACGATCATCGTGCGCCGAGGGCCGCGACGGACCCGCGGATCGGGCGGCTCAGCCGATCCGCGCGCGCGTCCGTCGCCGAGATCCATCTCACCTCACGTATAACAGGAAAAAGCGCGCGAGGCGCGCCGCGAAATCGGGCGCGAGCTCGCCGTGCCGCCCTCGCGCCGTGAACACGAACTCGGCGCGGGGGTTCGCGGCGAGCGCCTCGCGCAAACGCTCCGCGTGCGCGAACGGGATCTGCTCGTCCGCGCGGCTCGCGACCAGGAGCACCGGCACGGTGAGCGTGGCGGCCGCCTCGACGGGCGCCGGCCGCGTGATGTCGTCGCCGACGAAGAGGCGCGACCAGACGCGCGTCATCCCGACGAGCGGGTACTTCAGGGGCCCGAGCCACGCGTAGAGCTCATGGCCGAGCAGCCGGAGGTCGGCGAACGGCGCGTAGGCGGCGACGGCGCGGATACGTGGATCCTCGGCCGCGGCGAGGAGGGCGACCGCGCCCCCGAGCGAGAAGCCGAAGACGCCGACCGCGCCGACGCCGCGCGTCGCCAGGAAATCGAGGGCGCGCCCGAGATCCCGGCGCTCCTTGAAGCCGAGCGTCGTCAGGCGCCCCTCGCTCCGGCCGAAGTAGCGCTGGTCGAGGAGGAAGACGGTGAAGCGGGAGGCCAGCCCGGCCGCGATCGGCAGCATGTCGGCACGGTCGGCCGGATAGCCGTGCAGGAGGACGACGGCCGGCGCGCCCGGCCGTGGGGCGAGCCACGCCGCGAGCCGGAGACCGTCGTCGGTCGTGATCGTCACGTCCTCGACCGTGAGCCCGAAGTCCCGGGGCGCCAGCGGCACGGCGAGCCGTGGCGGCCGGACGGCGAGCCAGAAGACGAAGAGGCTCGCGCCGGCGAAGCCGGCGACGAGCCCCGCCGCGTAGAGGATGAGCCGCACGTCGGGATGCTAGAGTCGGGTTTGGCGAGTGTCAACGGCCCGTGATTAAATCGCACACGATGCGCTGCCCGGCCTGCCAAGCCGACAACCCCGCCCGGGCGCGCGCTTCTGCGGCGCGTGCGGCCACCGCCTCGAGGGACGCGTTCCTCGCCTGGCCGCGCGTCCAGGCGGCGCTGCAGGACCTCGAGCGGATCCGGCGGGCCTGAACCGCGCCTGCCCTCAACCCTTCAAGCCGGTCATCACTGCGGCCTGCACCACCCACTTCTGGAGGACGAGGAAGATTACCAGGATCGGCAGGACGCTGAGGACGGCGGCGGCGGTCACGAGGTTGTATTCGATGAAGTACATGTTGGTGAAGCCGATCAGACCCAGCGTGACGGTCTTCATCGCCGGGGAGTTCACGACGACGAGCGGCCAGAAGAACTCGTTCCACGTCCACATGAACTTGATGATGGCGAGGGTCGCGAGGGCCGGGGCGACCGCGGGAACGACCACGCGCCAGAAGACCGCCCACTCGTTGCAGCCGTCGATGCGCGCGGCGGCGATGTAGTCGTCGGGGACCGCCTCGATCGCCTGGCGCATGAGGAAGACGCCGAACACGCTCACGAGGTCGGGCGCCAGGATGCCGAGGTAGGTGTCGAGCAGCCCCAGGTGATTGACCCAGAGGTAGAGCGGGACGACCACCGACTGGAACGGCACCATCAGGATCCCGACGATCGCAAAGAAGAGCACGTCGCGCCCCGGAAAGCGGAACTTGGCGAAGCCGTAGCCGGCGAGCGCCGACACGACGAGGCTGCTCGTCGCCGACACGGTGGCGAGGAGCGCGCTGTTGACGAGAAAGCGCGCGAAGCGCTCGCGCCGGAAGACCTCACGATAGTTCTCGGCGTTGCTCCAGCGATCGGGCGAGAGCTGGAGCGGCACGCGCTGGATCTCGGGCGCCGTCTTGAGCGACGTGAGGCCGATCCAGACGATCGGGAAGACGGCGGTGAGGGCGCCGGCGGCGACGAGCGTCGCCGTGAGCCAGGCGAGGAGCGGCGAGCGGTGCGGGCTAATACTCCACCGGCTTGCGGAAGATGCGCCACTGCACGAGCGTGACGGCGAGGAGGACCGCGAAGACGAACACCGCCATGACCGAGGCCTCGCCGAGGCGGAAGTACTTGAAGGCGGTGTCGTAGAGGAGCGGGATGATGGTCTGGCTCGCGCCGGCGGGCCCGCCCTGAGTCGTGGCATACACCTGGTCGAAGATCTTGAAGTTGAAGATCAGCTCGAGGATGCACACCATGAGGATGTGTGGATTGAGGAGCGGCAGCGTGACGTGACGGAGCCGCTGGCGCGCGGTGGCCCCGTCGATCTTCGCGGCCTCGTGGTACTCGCGCGGGATCGCCTGGAGCGCGGCGAGGAAGATCATCGTGTCGAAGCCCAGCCTGGCCCAGACGTTCACCAGAGCCAACGACGGCAGCACCTCGTCGAGACTCTGGAGCCACTGCTGGGGACGAAGCCCGACGAGCGAGAGGGCGTGGTTGAGCACGCCGTACACGGGATCGTAGATCCACTGCCAGATGAGCGCCGCGGCGACGAGCGAGACCGCGAAGGGGACGAAGTACATGGCCGCCCAGAGACTCCGCCAGCGAAGCGTCAGGCGGTCGAGACCGAGGGCCACCGCCAGCGCCAGCACGACCGTGGCCGGGACGGACAGCGCGAGGAGCTTCACCGTGTTCCACACGCTGTTCCAGAACGCGGAGTCGGTGAAGACCAGCTCGTAGAGGCGCAACCCGACGAAGCGGCTGGCCCCACCCGGGAGCGTCCGGTAGAAGGAGCCGACGAGAGACTCGACGAGCGGGACGAAGTAGACGGCGGTGAAGTACGCGACGGCTGGCAGGACGAAGAGGAAGCCTGCCCGCCGCTGGCGGTCCATGTAGGTGCGGGGGAGCACGAGGCGCGCCCAGCGCCCCATGATCGCTGCTCGCCGCGCTCTACTCTCTCAGGATCCGATCCATTCGGCTCGCGGCCTCGTCCAGCAACGCCTTCGGCTGGCCCTTGCCGTAGAGGACCCCGACGACGGCCTCGCCGAACGCCGTCGCCAGCTCGTTGGACTTCGGGTGGTAGTAGTTCGGCGGCACCGGCTGCGCGAGCATCTCCTTGGTCGAGGCGTAGTCGGGCCGCGACTTCACGTATGAGGACTCCAGGTTCACCGCCCACACGGGCAGGATTCCCTGGAGCTGGTGCTGCTCGAGATCGTCCTTGGCGTTGCTGATGAAGCGCAGGAAGTCCCACGCGACGTGCTTGTTCGGGCTCGCCTTGGAGACGAGGTTGCTCCACGGGAAGAGATTGCCGGCGCCGGGGCACGACGTGCCGCACGGCAGGGCGTACACCCTGAAGCTGACGTCGGGCGCGTTCTTCTTGAGCCAGCCGAAGTACCACGACTCGCGGAAAATCACCGCCGCGCGCTTCTGGCCGAAGGCGTCCTCGGGGTTGCCGAAGGCCAGGCTCGCCACCTTGTGTTTCGTCACCAGGTCGCCGAAGAAGCGGAGCGCCGCCACCATCTCCGGGCTGTTGGCGACGCCGGTGGCCCGGTCCTGGGCGGGACTGATCATCCTGGCGCCGAAGGCGTGGGCGAAGGGCAGAAACTTGTCGGTGATTCCCACCGGGTGCCCTTTGTGCCGGATCGCGAAGCCGACCTGGGTCGGCTCGCCCTTGGGGTCGAAGACCGTCAGCTTCTTCATCGCGGCCAGCCAGTCGTCGAGCGTCTTCGGCGGCCGATCCGGATCGAGCCCCGCCTTCCTGAACAGGTCGGCGTTGATGTACATCTGCTGGAAGTTGCCGTGCTCGATGGGAATGCCGTAGGTCACGCCTCGCCACTGTCCCCACGCGCGCATGTATTTCGGCAGGTTCTCGCTCCAGACCTTCTCGAGCTCCGGCGGCATCCGGTCGCAGAAGTCGTACTGGCCGCACCATTGGTGCGCGATGCCGTTGAAGAAGTCTGGAGCGCCCGTCTTGCCCATGAGGGCGGCCAGATACTTGGCCTCGTAGCCCTGATACGGGATCGTGACCACCTCGACCTCGTACCCGTTCTTCTTCGCAAACTCCGTGCCCTTCGTCTCGTACCACCGGTTGAACTCGGGGTTCTGTTCCCAGTGAGTCCAATAGACGAGCTTTTTCGCCTGGGCGGGTGTCCGCTCAGCGAGCGCGGTCGTCAGGAGCACGGCCGCCGCCAGCACCGCGATCGCACCGCCCGTCGTTCGTCGCATGGTTCCCTCCTTGCCGTCCTAGCCTTTGAGGGCGCCGGCCGAGAGGCCGCGGATGAGGTGGCGCTGGAGATAGGTGAAGAGGACGGCGACGGGCACCGTGGAGATCATGACCCCCGCCGAGAGCTGACCCCACTGGATCTCGTACTGACCGACCATGAAGAGGAGACCGGCGGAGAGCGTCCGCATCTCCGTCTGCGTCGTGAACGTGATGGCGAACAGGAGCTCGCTCCAGGACGTCACGAAGGCGAAGATCGCCGTGGCCGCGATGCCGGGCGCCGCCAGCGGTAACACGATGCGGCACAGCGCGCCGAAGCGGCCGCAGCCGTCGATGAGCGCGCTCTCCTCCAGGTCGCGCGGGATCGCGTCGAAGTACCCCACCAGCATCCAGACCGTGAACGGCACCGTGAAGGAGAGGTTCGAGTAGATGAGCGCCTGGTACGTGTCGATGAGGCCGAGGGCGTACCACTGCGAGAGCAACGGCGCGATGAGGAGCACCGCCGGGAACATCTGCGTCGCGAGGAAGACCAGCAGGAGCGCGTTCCGGCCGGCGAAGCGAAAGCGGGCGAGGGCGTAGCCGGCCAAGATCGAGACGGCGGTCGTGACCACCATGGTCACCGAGGATACCCACAGGCTGTTGGCGAAGAACCGGCTGAAGGGCGTGAGCCTGGACGTCCACGCGTCCGCGTAGTTGGCCGCGGTCAGCTCCACGGGCAGGTAGCGGAGCGGCGTGGCGTAGAGGTCGGCGCGCGTCTTGAGCGACGTGAGGAACACCCACAGGAACGGCCCGAGCGCGAACAACGTTAAGAGCGTGACGCCCGTCCACACCACGGGGCCCCGCAGGACGCGCTCGGCCGCATCGCCCCGGCGCTGGCTCACGTGACGCTCTCGATCCCGCGCGTGACGCGCAGATAGAGGACGGTGAAGACGAGCATGATGACGAGAAGCACGACCGAGAGCGTTGCCGCATAGCCGAAGTCGAGGTTGGCGTACGCCATGAGCAGGGTGTACGTCGAGGTGATCTGGGTCGCGTTCGCGGGCCCGCCGCCGGTCATCACGAAGATGAGATCGGCGTAGTTGAAGGTCCAGATGACGCGGGTGGCGGTGGCGACGATGATGATCGGGCGGAGCAGCGGCAGCGTGATGTGCCAGAAGCGCCGGGTGACGGGGGCGCCGTCCACCCGGGCCGCCTCGTAGAGGTCCTCCGGGATCGCCTGCAACCCCGCGAGCAGCATGATGGCGAAGAAGGGAACGCCGCGCCAGACGTTGGTCGCGATGACCGCCGGCATCGCCAGGCCGGGATCGCTGAGCCAGGCCACCCGATCGCGGAGGACGCCCGTGCGGAGGAGGACGTCGTTGATGACCCCGTAATTGGGCTGATAGAGCCACTCCCAGACGAGGGCCACGACCACGCCCGGCACGATCCACGGCAAGAGCGTCACCGTCCGCACGACTGCGCGGCCGCGGAAGGACTGGTGGAGCAAGAGCGCCGCGGCGAAGCCGCCCAGGAACTGCAGCGAGACGGACCCGAACACCCACACGAACGAATTCCACAGCGTGAGCCAGAAGGTCTCGTCACCCAGCAGGCGCGTGTAGTTCCCGAGCCCGACGAACCCGTACTCCTGCGGCTTGATGAGCACGTAGTTGAAGAGGCTCATGTGCATGGCCTTCAAGATCGGGACGACGATCGTGCCGCCCAGAGCGATGGCGACCGGAACCAGGTAGAGGTAGCCCGTCATGAGCTCCCGGGCCCGCCGGGAGGAGAGCGAGCGCGGGAGCGCGACGGCGACCGTGGCGTCCGAGGGCGCCATCAGGTCATGTTCTTGGCGAGCACGTCGGCGAACTTGTCCAGGAACTCCCGGGCCGTGAGCTTGCCGACCAGCGCCTGCTGGAAGAGCGGCACGCCCTCGGAGTCGAGCTTGCCTCCCCACCCGGCGTGGGCCAGGTACGGGCTCACGATCGAGAACGGGAAGGATCTGATGAAGCCCGCGTAGGCCGGGTCCTTGGCGAACTCCGGCCGGTCGGCGAGGGTCTTGCGCGCCGGCAGGAGGCCGAGGGTCTTGCAGTACATGAAGTTCGGCTCGTCGTCCATGAGCCACGCCATGAAGCGCCACGCCCCCTCGCGGTTCTTTCCATTCCTGAACGCGGTGAGCGTCTCGGAGAAATAGAACGACGTGCGCTTCTTCGCCGGGCCGATCGGCAGCGGGAGGGTGGCGAAGTTCGGCGCGCCCACGAAATCCTTCTGCTCCTCCGACGAGCCGGAGTTGTGGATGTACATGTTGGTGACGCCGCGGCCGAACCCCTCGACGATACCCCGCCAGCCGTCGGTGGGCACGCTCGGCGGGCAGACCTTGTCCTTGCGGAAGAGGTCGAGGTACCACTCGAGGCCTTCGACCGCCTCCTTCGAGTTGACGGCCACCTTGCCGTCCTTCAGGACCTGGGCGCCGTTGGCGTACATGAACTCCGTGGCGTAGAGGATCGCCCAGGTGCCCTGGCCGCGCATGCCGAACCCGTACTGGTTCTTGTCGAGCTTCGTGAACGCCTTGGCGGCGGCCCGGAACTCATCCCACGTCCAGTCCTCCCTGGGGGGCGTGATGCCGTACTCCCTGGCGCGGTCGGTGCGCCAGTAGACGCCGTCGTTGGTGACGACCCACGGGAACGAGAGGATCTTGCCCTTCACCGTCACCGTCTGCCAGGCGATCGGGGTGACGTCCTTCCCGTGCTTCCAGTCACGGACGCGGGACGTGAGATCCTCCACGGCGCCCATCCCCTCGAACTCCCCGACCCAGTTGTCCCAAACCTGGCAGCAGTCGGGTGGGTTGTTGGCGGCGATGGACGTGACGAGCTTCTGCCGCGCCTGCGCCTGCGGCACGAACTCGACCTTCACCTCGAAGTCCTTCTGCGCCTGGTTGAAACGCTGTGCGAGCGACTCGACGAGCGCCGTGCGCTTGGGCTCGGGGACGCTGAACTGGAACCGCACCGGCTGCGCCCCCCACGCCCGGCCGGGGCGGACGAGGGGCTCCTCCCACCACGCGAGGTCGGCGGCCGCGACGACGCCGGCCGCGGCCATCGTCTGGAGGAGCTGCCGACGGGAGAGGGCCCAGCGGTCGTCCATCGTGTGCCTCCTTTCGAACGGTGGCGAGGCTGTAACACGGTCGCGCGAAGGGTGTCAAGGCCGGTGGGTAGCGTACTATCTGCGGGTGATCGCGGAATCGACCCTCGGCGCGCTCGCGGCGCTCGGCTCGGCGCTGACCTGGGCGGTGAACGGTCTCCTCGCGCGCTCGCTGGTGCCGGGGCTCGGCTCGGTGGTGGTCAACGCCGCCCGCGCGACCGTCGGGGGCGCGCTCCTGCTCGGCTGGGTGACCGCGACCGCGGGCGTGGGCGCGTTCGCCGCGGCGTCCACGGGCGCCCTCGGGCTGCTGGCGCTCTCGATCGTCACCGCGATCGCGATCGGCGACACCGTGTTCTTCGAGTCGACGCGCGCGCTCGGGCTCGGCCGGGCCATGACGATCTCGATGACCTACCCCCTGGGCGCCGCCGCCCTCGCCGCGGCGTTCCTCGGCGAGCCCGTCACGCTGGCGGTCGCCGCCGGAGCCCTCCTCACCCTGGGCGGCATCGTCCTCATCGTGGCGCCGTGGGCCGAGCGGGCGCCCGACGAGCGGTTCTGGTTCGGCGTGGGGACGGCGACGCTCGCGTCGCTCGCCTGGGCGGTCTCCGTGATCTTCCTCAAGGCGCCGCTCCGGGAGCTGGACGCGGTGACCGCGCAGGCGATCCGGTTGCCGCTGGCGGCGGTGGTCCTGTGGACGACGCCGTGGGCGCGCGCCGCGGCGGGTGGCCTCGGGCGGATCGGCGGCGCGGCCCTCGCCCGACTGGCCGCGCTGAGCGTCCTGACCGCGGTGAGCTCGGTGATGTTCGTCGCGTCCGTCAAGTACGCCGGCGTGGCGGTCTCGGCGGTGCTCTCGTCCACGGCGCCGATGTTCGCGATCCCCCTCGCGCGGGTCTTCCTCGGCGAGCGCCTGTCGCGCACCGCGCTGCTCGGCGCCGGCGTCACCATCGCCGGGATCGTCGTGCTCCAGCTCTGAGCACGGGCCGCTCGAAGCGCGTCGGAGTCAGCGCCGTTCGAGCGCCGGCTTTACCGGCGCAATCGATCCTGGGGGGAGGTATCGGAAGGGGGGCGAAGCCCCCCGCCGAGTGAACTAGAACCGCCGGCGCCCGCCGACCGCGCGCTTGCGCAGGCGGAGCGACTTCGGCGTCACCTCGAGGAGCTCGTCCTCGCGGATCCACTCGAGGCACTGCTCGAGGTTCATGCTGCGGGGCGGGGTCAGCTTGGCCGCGTCGTCCGCGGTCGACGCGCGCATGTTGGTGAGCTTCTTCTCCTTGGTGATGTTGACGTCCATGTCGTTGTCGCGCGAGTTCTCGCCGACGATCTGGCCCTCGTACACCTCGAGGCCGGGCCCGACGAACATGGTCCCCCGCGCCTGGAGGTGGTCGATCGCGTACGCGGTCGTCCGCCCGGTGCGGTCGGCGACGAGCGCGCCGTTCTGCCGGTGGGCGATCTCGCCCTGCCAGTCGTCCCACCCGTCGAACAAATGGTTCAGGAGTCCTGTCCCTCGGGTGTCGGTCAGAAACTCGGTTCGGTACCCGATGAGGCCGCGCGCCGGAATGCGGTACTCGAGCCGCACGCGCCCGGTCCCGTGATTGACCATCTTCACCATGGCGCCCCGCCGCGGGCCGATCTTCTGGGTGACCGCGCCGATGTGCTCCTCGGGGATGTCGATCACGAGATGCTCCATCGGCTCGAGCGTTCGCCCAGGCTCCGCGCGCGTGATGATCGTGGGCTTGCCGACCTCGAGCTCGAACCCCTCGCGCCGCATCATCTCGATGAGGATCGCGAGCTGGAGCTCGCCGCGGCCGGAGACGCGGAAGGTGTCGGGCGAATCGGTCTCCTCGACGCGGATGCCGACGTTGACGCGCTTCTCCTTCATGAGCCGCTCGCGGAGCTGCGGCGAGGTGACGAAGCGCCCCTCGCGGCCCGCGAACGGCGACACGTTGGCCGAAAAGAGCATCGACACCGTCGGCTCGTCGATCCGGATGAGCGGGAGGGCCTGCGGGCTCTCCGGATCGGCGACGGTCTCACCGATTTCGATGGCCTCGATGCCGGCGATCGCGACGAGGTCGCCGGCGCTGGCGTCCGCGATCTCGATACGCTTCAGCCCCTCGTAGCCGTAGAGCACCGTGACTTTGGCGAACTCGGTCGAGCCGTCGCGGTGGACGACGGCGACGCGGTCGGCCTGGCGGACGCGCCCGCTGACGATCCGGCCGATGATGAGCCGGCCGACGTAATCGTCCCAGTCGAGCATCGCCACGCGGAACTGGAGGCCCATCGCGGGGTCAAAGCGCGGCGGCGGGACGGTGGCGAGGATCGTCTCGAAGAGCGGCTCGAGCGAGCGGCCGGGCTGCCGGAGGTCGGAGGTCGCCGTGCCGGCCCGCGCGTTCGTGTACAGGACGGGGAACTCGAGCTGGTCCGCGGCGGCGTCGAGGTCGATGAAGAGGTCGTAGACCTCGTCGAGGACCTCGGCCGGCCGCGCGTCGCCGCGGTCGATCTTGTTGATGACGACGATGGGCGGAAGCCCGGCCTCGAGCGCCTTCTTCAGGACGAACCGGGTCTGCGGGAGCGGCCCCTCGGCGGCGTCCACGAGGAGCAGCACGCCGTCGACGAGGGTGAGCGTCCGCTCGACCTCCGAGCCGAAGTCGGCGTGGCCGGGCGTGTCCACGATGTTGATGCGCACGCCGCGGTACGCGATCGCCGTGTTCTTGGCCATGATTGTGATGCCCTTCTCGCGCTCGAGATCGATCGAGTCCATGATGCGCTCCGGGACCGACTCGTTCTCGCGGAAGAGGCCCGACTGCCAGAGCATGGCGTCCACGAGGGTGGTCTTGCCATGATCGACGTGAGCGATGATCGCGATATTGCGGATCGAGTCGCGCTGCTGCACCGTCTCATCGTACCACGCTGCGCGCCGCGTCCCGGCTCCGTCCGGCATCGCTCACGCGCCCGGCGCGGGCCATAGTACCCTGAGGCCGATGAGTGACCCCCGGTGTCACCACTGCGGTCGTCGGCGCGCTCGGCGCTGCCACCGCGTCGGCGCCCTGGAGCGGGTGCTGTCGGCCGTGTATGTCTACCCGTTCCGCTGCCAGGTCTGCGGCCGCCGCTTCCGCGCGCTCGCGTGGGGCAAGCGCTACGTGCGTCGGTCGGCGGACCATCGCGAGTTGGAGCGCGTCGCCATCCGCGCGCCCGTCGTCCTCCGGAGCGGCCACGTGAGCGCGCCGGCCGAGGCGACGGAGCTCTCGCTCGACGGGTTCACGGCGAAGACCGCGGCGCGACTCGGCGTGGGCACCAGCGTGAGCGTCACGCTCGACCTCGTCGCTGGCGAGCCTCCGATCGAGGTGCAGGAGGCCGTCGTCCAGTCGACGCGAGACGACGCGATCGGCGTCCAGTTCGTGCGGCTCCAACCCGGGGAGCGGCGGCGCCTGCAGCGCGTGGTCGTCGACCTGTACCCGCGCTCGCACGACGCGACGGTCCCCCCGGCTCCGGACCTGCCCGACGAGCGGAAGCTCCGGATCCTCTACTCGGTCGACTTCTGGCTCGTGGCGCTCGCCGTCGTCCTCGTCCTGGTCGCGTGGCTCCGGCTCTTCCCCTGGTCTGGGTAGTGCGTGTACGGTATAAATTGTTCATGGCCGCGACGCTCGTGTCCCGGGGGCTTCCCGCATGATCCATCGCCTCCTCACGCTCGCCGCTGCCGCGATCCTCGCGGGGACCACGCCGGCGCTCGCGCAGCCGCCGCCGCCCGCGCGGCCGATGCCCGCGGTCCCGACGAAGGCGCCGGAGGCGGTGGTGACGCTCGAGAATGGTGGCGAGATCCGCATCGAGCTGTTCCCCGCGGACGCGCCCCGGCACGTCGACAACTTCGTCAAGCTCGCGAGCCGTGGGTTCTACGACGGCCAGCGGTTCCACCGCGTCGTCCCGAACTTCGTCGTCCAGATCGGGGATCCCAAGTCCAGGACGAGCCCGCTCGACCATCCGGACATGGGCACCGGCGGGCCGGGCTATACGATCGCCGCGGAGTTCGGCAAGCGCGAGTTCGTCCGAGGCGTCGTCGGCATGGCGCGCGGCCCGGACCCGAACTCCGCGGGCAGCCAGATCTTCGTGATGCTCGCCGCCGACCGGAGCCTGAACGGCCAGTACACCGCCTTCGGCCGGGTCGTGCGCGGCATGGACGTCGTGGACCGGATCAAGGTCGGCGATCGCGTGAAGTCCGTGAAGATCGTCACCAAGTGAGGCGCGCCGCATGAAGCCGACCGCCGTCATTACGCTCGAGAAGGGCGCAGAGATCCGGATCGAGTTCTTCCCGGAAGACGCGCCGAAGACCGTCGCGAACTTCGTGGCGCTCGCCAAGAAGGGGTTCTACAACGGGCTCACCTTCCACCGCGTCGTCCCGAACTTCGTCGTCCAGGGCGGGTGCCCCAAAGGCAACGGCTCCGGCGGTCCCGGGTACAATGTCCCCGCCGAGTTCAACGCGCAGAAGCACGTCCGCGGGACCGTCGCGATGGCGCGGAGCCAGCACCCCGACTCCGCGGGCAGCCAGTTCTACATCTGCTACGGTCCCACGCCCCACCTCGATGGCAACTACACCGTGTTCGGACACGTGGTCGCCGGCATGGAGCACGTGGACCGGATCCAGCAGGGCGACCGGATGGCGTCGGTGGGGATCGTCGACGCGTAGGAGCGTGTCGGGTTAACCGCCGTTCGAGCGCCGACGTGGGCGTGCGAAGCCGCAGGGCGTCCGACGCCCGAGGCGAGCCTGAGTGAGTCGGCGCCACTATTTCTGGGGGAGGTTTCGGAAGGGGGCGAAGCCCCCCGCCGAGGGTATGGCGTGGTAGTGCGAGCCGCAGCCGAAGGCGAGGCGAGTCTGTGACCTGGTCGCTGCTCATCCGGAACGGCTCGGTCGTCGACGGGACGGGCGGGCCCGCCCGACGGGCGGACGTTGCCGTGGAGCGGGACCGCGTCGCCGCCGTCGAGCCCGGGCTCCGGGGCGACGCGCCCCGGGTGATCGACGCCGCGGGTCACGTCGTGGCGCCGGGCTTCATCGACGCGCACTCGCATTCCGATCTCTTCTACTTCGGCTGCCCGTCCTCCGAGTCGAAGATCCGCCAGGGCTGCACGACCGAAGTCGTCGGCATGTGCTCGTTCTCTCAGGCGCCGATCGCGCCCGGGAGCGAGGACGCCGTGCGCGGCTGGGCGGGCGGAATCGGCGCGAGCCTCGATTTTCGCTGGGAGACCTTCGGCGAGTACCTCGCCGCGCTCCGCGCCGTGCGGCCGTCGATCAACGTCGCCCACTTCGTGGGTCACGGCGCGCTCCGTCTCGCGGCCGTCGGCTCGGAGAACCGCGCGGTCTCGCCGGATAATCTGAAGGCGATGCAGCGGCGGCTCGACGAGGCGATGGACGCAGGCGCGTACGGCTATTCGACCGGGCTCGTCTATCCGCCGAGCGCCTACGCCCCGACCGAGGAGCTGGTCCTCCTGGCGCGCTCGATGGCCCGGCGCGGCGGGCTCTACTTCTCGCACGTGCGCGGCGAGAGCGCGATGGTCGAGGACTCGATCCGCGAGGCGATCCGCATCGGCGAGGAGACTGGCGTCGGCGTCCAGATCGCCCACGTGAAGGTGGGCGGGCGCGAAAACTGGGGGAAGATGGATCGCGTGCTCCGGCTGATCGACGACGCGCGGACGCGCGGAGTCGACGTCACCGGCGACGTGTATCCGTATCACGCCGGGAGCACCAAGATGGACAACCTGCTGCCCGCCTGGGTGCACGACGGCGGGCTCGAAAAGCTGCTCGAGCGGATCGGCGACCGCGCGACCCGGCGGCGCATCGTCGAGGAGTGCCTGGTGGACGGCGAGCGCTGGCTCACCGTGTCCGCGGGCTCCCTCGGCTTCGACGAGATCCGTATCGCGACGTGCCGCCAGCGCGAGCTGGAGGGCCTGACGCTCGCGGCGCTCGCGCGGCAGACGGGCAAGACGCCGGCCGAGGCGATGCTGGACCTGCTCCGGGAGGAGCGCGCGACGGTCGGGATGGTCTCGTTCTCGCAGAACCTCGAGAACGTCGCCAAGGTGCTGCGCCATCCCGCCATCATGATCGGCTCGGACTCGATCGGGCTGTCCGAGGGGACGGGACCGAAGCACGGCAAGCCGCACCCGCGCATGTACGGGACCTTTCCGCGCGTGCTCGGCGAATACGCGCGCACGCAGAAGCTCTTCCCGCTCGAGACGGCCGTCCACAAGATGACCGGCATGCCGGCCGCGCGGCTCGGGCTCTCTGACCGCGGGCTCGTCCGCGCAGGGTACGCGGCCGACCTCGTCGTCTTCGACCCCCTGACGGTGACGGACGAGGCGACGTTCGACGACCCTCACCGGTACCCCACGGGAATTCCCTACGTCCTCGTCAACGGTGACGTGGTGGTCGACGCGGGGCGCTTCCGCCCGGCGGGCGGCGGCCGCGTGCTCACCCCGCGATGACCTCGTGAGTTTCGCGAACCACCCGTGACGCCGCCCGGCAGGGCGGTGGAGGAGATCCCATGCCTACAGGACAGCTTTTCATCGCAGGCGCCTGGCGCCCCGCGGTCTCTGGCGAGACCTACCAGACGATCAACCCCGCGACCGAGGAGCCCAGCGCCACGGTGGCCAAGGGGGACGAGCGCGACATCGACCTCGCCGTGGCGGCCGCGCGCGCTGCGTTCGACCGCGGCCCCTGGCCGCGGATGACCGCCGCCGAGCGCGGCCGGATCGTCTGGAAGCTCGGCGACCTCATCACGCAGCACCTCGACGAGATGGCGCGGCTCGAGAGCCTCACGACCGGCAAGACCATGTTCGACTCGGGCAAGGTCGAGATCCCATTCGCCGCGGAGGTCTTTCGCTACTACGCGGGCTGGGCGACCAAGATCCACGGCGAGACGCTCCAGCTCCGGGAGAACGCCTTCACGTTCACCCTGCGCCAGCCCGTCGGCGTCGTGGGCGCGATCGTCCCCTGGAACTTCCCGTTCCTGCTCGCGTCGTGGAAGCTCGCGCCGGCGCTCGCGGCGGGCAACACGGTCGTCCTCAAGCCCGCCTCGCTCACGCCGCTGACGGCGCTCAAGTTCGCCGAGCTCTCCCAGGAGGCCGGCCTCCCCGAGGGCGTGCTCAACGTCGTCACCGGGCCCGGCGGCCGCGCGGGCATGGCGCTCGTGCGCGACCCGCGCGTCGACAAGATCGCGTTCACGGGCTCGACGGACGTCGGCAAGACGATCATGCGCGAGGCCGCGGGGACCCTCAAGCGGCTCTCGCTGGAGCTCGGTGGCAAGTCGCCGAACATCGTCTTCGCCGACGCCGACATGGACGCCGCGGTCAAGGGCGCGATGACCGGCATCTTCTACAACAAGGGCGAGGTCTGCGCCGCGGGCTCGCGGCTCTTCGTCGAGGAGACGGCGCACGACGTGTTCATGGCGCAGCTCACCGAGAAGGTCAAAGGCGTCAAGGTGGGCGATCCGATGGACAAGTCGACCCGGATGGGTCCGGTCGTCTCCCGGCAGCAGCTGGAGACGGTGCTCGGCTACATCGAGGCCGGCAAGAAGGAGGGCGCGCGTCTGGTGGCGGGCGGCGGGCGCGCGAACGTGGGCGGTGGGAAGGGCTACTTCGTCGAGCCCACGATCTTCGACGGCGTCACGAACACGATGAAGATCGCGCGCGAGGAGATCTTCGGCCCCGTGCTCTCAGTGATCCCCTTCAAGTCCGTCGAGGAGGGAATCGCGGAGGGCAACCAGACGACGTACGGGCTCGCGGCGGCGGTGTGGACGCGCGACGTCGCCAAGGCCCTCAAGGCCGCGCGCGCGATCCGGGCGGGCACGGTGTGGGTGAACGCCTACAACCTCTTCGACGCCGCGCTGCCCTTCGGGGGCTTCAAGGAGTCCGGGTTCGGCCGTGAGATGGGCTCGGTCGGCCTCGACCACTACACGGAGGTCAAGACGGTCTGGGTCGACCTCGGGTAATCGGCTCGGGTGATCGGCGCGCCGGAGAGTCTCAGGGGTGAGCCTCCGTGTCCACGAGGAGGGTGCACCGGGGGTGCAGGCGGAGCGCCGAAGCCGGCACCGCGGGGTCGATGGGACCGTCGAGGACACGCGCCAGCGGCTCGCGCTTGAGGCGGCCGCTGACGAGCACGACGACCTCGCGCGCCGCGAGGATCGTCCCGATGCCGAGCGTCACGGCGCGGTCGCTGACGGCGCCCTGGAGGACTTCGTCGGTCAGGATGTAGCGCACGGTCTCGGCGGTGAGGCGCACGGGTCGGGTGCGGGAGTCGAAGTCGCTCCCGGGCTCGTTCGAGGCGATGTGCGCGTTCGGCCCGAGCCCCATCATGACAAGGTCGAGGCCGCCGGCGCGCTTGATCGCCTCCTCGTACGCGTCGCACATCGCCTCGAGGTCGGACGCGCCGACGTCGAACGGATGGCAGCGCTCGGGCGGCACACCCGCCCAGGCGAGGAACTCGCGCCGCACCTGGCGCCAGAAGTATCCGTCGGCGGGCGCGGGCGGGCAGAGCTCGTCGACCGAGAAGACGCGCATTCTCCCGCAGTCGACGGGCTCGCGCGCTTGCCAGTCGCGCAGGTGCCCGTACATGCGCCGCGGCGTGCGCCCCGCGGGCACCGCCATCGCGAGGTCCGGCCTGGCGGCGACGCGCTCGCGGAACAGGGCCGCCGCGCCCTCGGCGAGCTCGGCCCCGTCGCGGAGGACGACGACCTGCATCCTCAGGTCGAGACGACCTTGTCGGCGGCCGCCACCTTCTCGGCGAAGATCTTCGGCGTGACGAACTGCGCGTTCATGGACTTGAGGTCCTGCTCCGTGACCCCCCGGGCCACCGAGCAGCGGCCTCAGACCCAGACGGGCACGCGATGCTCGACGACCTTGCGGATCATCTCGGCGAGCGGCGGCATGCCGACCGGGAGCACCGCGCTCGCGATCTCCTGCTTGACCAGATAGGCGGCCTCGCCGGCGATGAAGATCTCAGGCGCGTGGCCCGCCTCGACGGCCCCGAGGGCGAAGTTGAACGGGAAGCCGGCGCGCGTCGGATCGTCGGTGCCCGAAGTCCCCACGTACAGAATGCTGGCCATCAGAGCCTCCGTGGCTGTGCGAGCCGCAGGCCGTCGCGGGGCTGGGGCCCCGCCGGCCGAGGCGAGCCTATGAACATGGTTCGGGCCCAGCATACGCGAAGTCGCCTCCGCGCGGGAGGCGGCGCCCCGGCGCCTCGCGTCGGGCAGTCACGTGTATAATCGGCGCCCGATGACCCGGCACGCGCCGATGCGGCAGGCCCTCGGCGCGCTCGTGGCGTCCCTCGCCACGGTCGCGCCCGCCGCGGCCCACGTGACGACCGCGCCGGCGGTCGCCGTCCCCGCGGCGGCCCCGCCGTCGGCCGCGCTCGAGGCGGCGGCCTCGGGGTTCCTTCCGGCCTGGGTCGGGCTGGTCCTCCTCGTCGGGGCGCTCGCTCTCGGGAGGCGCCGCCCGCGGAGCTCGGTCGCCGTCGCGCTCTGTCTCGTCCTCGGGATCTTCGCCTTCGAGGCCGGCGTGCACTCCGTGCACCACCTCGACGCCGGCCATTCGGCGATCACGCACTGCGCGATCGCCTCTGCGACCGCTCACGCCCCGGCGGACCTTTCCGAAGGGGTCACGGTCGTCCCGGCGCCCGAGCCCGGGCGGCTGGCCTCGGCCGGCGCTCCCCGCCGGCCCGTCTCGATCTCGCTCCGTCCCGACTCCGGCCGCGCGCCTCCCGCGCTCGCGTAGCGTCACCTCTCGCTTCCAGCGACCCCCGATCCGGCGAGACGTCCGTCTCGCCGGAACGGGTCTGCGATTCCCACGTGAACGCACGAGGAGGCGATTATGCGCCGACTGTTGGCAACGCTCGTGACGACCGGTGTCTTCGTCCACGCCATTTGGAGCGGCTCGGCCCTGGCCCAGACGGCCGCAGACTTCGAGGCCCTCAAGCAGGAGCTCCGCCGGATGCAGGATCGCCTCCAGCGGCTCGAACAGGCGGAGCCGGTCGACCGGGCGCCGCAGCCGCGTCTGGCCCCCAGCCCCTTGCCCGTGGCCGTCCCCCTCGCGGCCCAGGCGCCGCCAGCCGTGGGTCCTCGTCCCGGCGAGCGCGAGATCCAGCTCGAGCGGGAGCACCCGGCCGAAATGGCCGGGCTGCCGAAGCCCGAGATCGGGGGCGTCCGCATCTCGGGGTTCTTCGTCGGCTCGGCGAACTACAACTCCCGCATCCAGATGGTGCCGGAGTTCGCGGGCAACGCGGGGGTCAGCTCGGAGCCCCGCAGTCTCGACTTCAGATTCGACCAGTTCACGATCGGCGCCTACAAGACGTTCTCGCCGTGGCTCTCGGCCGGGGCCAGCCTCGAGGTGGAGCGCCACGGCCACCGCCACAGCCACGGCTTCGACCAGCCTCCCGGATCCGATCCGTCTGGCTTCGGTTGCCCGGGCAGCGGCACCTCCTGCACCGAGCAGTTCGGCGCGGAGGAGATCACGACCGAGGTCAGCCTGCACCGCTTCAACATCACCGGCATCGCGCCCATCGGCAACGGGCTGGCGCTCTCGTTCGGGCGCTTCGACACCCCATTCGGCTACGAGCGCCACGACGCCGCCTTGAACCTGACGGCGACGACGTCCGAGGTGAACCGCTTCGGGCGGCCGATGAGCATGACGGGCTTCCAGGCCGCCTACCAGTTCACACCCTGGCTCGACGCCACCGCCTGGGTCGTCAACCGATGGGAGAACGAGACGACCGAAGACCCGCTGGAGGACAACAACCGCGACAAGAGCTTCGGCGGCCGCGTCGGCTTCACGCCGCTCTCCGGCGCGCAGCTGCTGAACTTCGGCCTCGGCGGGTGGTGGGGCCCGGAGCAGGACGACGACACCAAGCATGACCGGTGGATCCTGGACCTCGACGTGACCTGGACTCCCCTCCCCAGGCTGCTGCTGGCTGGCGAACTCGTGTACGGCGGCGACTCGGGGGTGTCCTTTCGCCGTCGGGGGACGCCGATTGCCGCCCCTGCCGTGAACAACCAGGACGTCAACTGGTTCGGCCTCTACGCCCTCGCCCACCACGACCTCACCCGGTGGCTCGGCCTCTCGTTTCGCTACGGTGTCTTCGACGACAAGGACGGGGCCCGGACCGGCGTCGCGCAGACGCTGCAGTCGTTCACGATCGTGCCGATCGTCCATCTCTCGCGCCTCATCCCCGACCTCCGGCCGCTCGGCGTGACCTACGCGCGCACGCGGCACCCTCTGGACTGGGTGGACCTGAGGCTCGAGTACCGGCTCGACCACTCCAACAAATCGGTCTTCTCCGACGCCAAGCCAGGCGTTCCCATTCCGGACGCGGACCGGGATAGCCACCAGGTGACGATGCAGCTCGTGGTCAACTTCTAGAGTGCCGGTGGAAGGAGGCGCTACAGATGAACGGAATCTACCTTTCGCGCCTGCCGTGGAGCGGCAAGGTGTTCTGCACGCTGTTCCTGCTCGGAATCGGCTGCGGCGCTCTGGCCGCCTTCACTCAGGCGGCGACGGCCATCGGTCTCTCTCCTGCCGAGGTGCAGGCGAGCCTGGCTCCGGCGATGCCGATGACGCACATGAGCCCTGGCCAGATGGTGGGCGAGAAGGAGATCACGCTGGGCGAGATCAGCAGCGCGGCCAAGGTGTGGATCCGGACGCCGCTACTCATCCAGACCAGTCACACCCACCTCTTCGGCCAGACGCTCATCGCCGGGCTCCTCGGGCTGATCTTCCTCTTCTCGTCGCTGCGCGAGTGGGCGAAGGCCCTGGTCCTGGCCCTGCCCTTCGTCGGCACGCTGGTCGACATCGGCGGGATGTGGCTGACGCGCTTCGTCTGGCCGGGGCTGTCCGTGCTCGTCATCGCCGGGGGCAGCCTCTTCGCGCTCGGCTACGCGCTGATCACTGTCATCTCCCTGTGGCAGCTCTGGATCGGGACGGTAGTACGGACCTCTGGAATACGCGGGGCTGGGGCCCCGCCGTCCGAGGCGAGTCTATGAACAAGGAGGTCCGCGCATGACACGCCGAATGCTCGGATCGCTTGGAGCCGTCGTTGCCGGCGCCGTGATGCTCGCCGGCGGAGCAGGCGGTGATCAAGCAGCAGACCGGCTGGACGCCGGACGAGGACTTCTACCGCTTCTATCTGGGTCGCGACGGTCAGGGCCGGCTCGTGGCCGGGACCATTTTCGTCACCGAGTTCACCATCCACGGCCCCGTCCGCGTCGCCGTCAGCCTGGGGCCGGACGGGAAGGTGCGGGGGGCGACGGTGGTCGAGTTGACGGAGGAGACGTATCCCTGGGTGAAGCCGCTCATCGACCTCGACTTCGCCCGCGACTACGCGGGCCAGGACAGCCGGGGCCACTTTCACCTAAGCGACCGGCTTGGCAGTCTGGAGGCGATGCCGCAGTTCTATGGCCAGGTGATCTCCGGCCTCATCCAGCGCGCGGCGCTGCTCTTCGAGCTCGGCGTCCTCAGACGGGGCGACGCGAGCTGAGCGTTGCCTGACCGCCGTCGGGAGAGGAGAGGGGGAACGACATGACGAGGATGTTCAGGGGGTCGATCGTCCCGATGCTATTCGTCCTCGGCGCGCTCGGCGGCTTCGTGCTCCATGCGGGCGCCCAGCACGCGGGCCACGGGGCGAGCGCGCCGGTCTCGCCGGGGCTTCGCCGGTTCACGATGGAGGAGCTCCACAGGAGCGGCGGCGTGCCGCGCGGCTGGAAGTTCACGCTGCCGGCCGGCGACCCGGCGAAGGGTCGCCGGGCCTTCGCGGATCTCGAGTGCTACACATGCCACGCGATCCAGGGCGAGCGCTTCCCGGCCTCGGGCGGGGACGCGAAGAGCGTGGGTCCGGAGCTGACGGGGATGGGGAGCCATCATCCGGCGGAGTACTTCGCCGAGTCGATCCTCGCGCCCAACGCCGTGATCCTCGACGGCCCGGGTTACGTCGGGCCGGACGGGAAGTCGACCATGCCGAGCTACGCCGACAGCCTCAGCGTGACGCAGTTGCTCGACCTCGTCGCGTACCTCAAGAGCCTGACGGGCGACGCGGGCGGTCACCATCACGGCGGCGCGGCCGAGCAGGCCGTCGCCGACTACACGGTCCGTCTGGCCTACGAGGGCACGACGCCGGGTCACCTGATGGTCTTCGTGACCGATCTCGAGAGCGGCGAGCCGGTCCCGTATCTCCCGGTCACCGCGACGCTGAGTGCCGCGGACATGAAGCCGCGCATGGTGCGGCTCGTGCCGATGGTGGGCGCCCAGGGGTTCCACTATGGCGCGAGCGTGACCGTCCCGGACGAGACCGAGAAAGTCACGGTGCGCATCGGTAAGCCGACGATGCAGATCATGCCCTCCGCGAAGGGTCGCTTCGCGAAGCCGGTGCGCGTCGAGTTCGAGTGGGAAGGCTCCTAGCCGGCCGCCTTCGCGGCGGCGAGCGCCGCGTCGTAGTTCGGCTCGGACGCGATCTCCTTGACGTACTCGACGTGCTTGACCGTGCCGTCTCGGCCGACGACGAAGACGGCGCGGGCGGTGAGCCCGGCGAGCGGCCCGTCCTTGATCTCGACGCCGTAGCTCTGCGCGAAGGCGCGCTCGCGGAAGTCGGAGAGCGTCTTCACGCTGTTGACGCCGGCCGCGCCGCACCAGCGCTTCTGGGCGAACGGCAGGTCCATGCTGATCGTCCACACCTCGACGCCGTCGCCGAGCTTGCCCGCCTCCTGATTGAACCGGCGCGTCTCGGTATCGCACACGGGCGTGTCGAGCGACGGCACGGAGCTCACGATGAGCACCTTGCCCTTCGCGTCGCTCAGACGCACGGCCTGGAGGCTCGTGTCCACCGCCGTGAAGTCGGGAGCGCGCTGGCCGGGCTTGATCTCGGGCCCCACGAGAGTGAGCGGGGTGCCCTTGAGGGTGACGACGCCCTTCTTTTCCTGCGCCATGACCGTGTCCTCCTGGTCCCGTGAGGTGTGGGGGGTCCCGCAGAGTATAGCTCGTGCGCTACACTGCGCACGGATGGGAGTGAGGCTCGCGCGTCTGCTGGTCGCGGCCCTTGCGCCGTGGGCGCTCGCCGCGCCGGCGGGCGCGGGGTCGAGCGTCGTCATCCTGTCGACGACGACGTCCACGCAGGACTCCGGGCTCCTCGACGTGCTGGTTCCGCGCTTCGAGAGGCAGACGGGCCACACGGTGAAGACGATCTCGGTCGGCACGGGTCAGGCGCTCGCGCTGGCCGCGCGCGGGGAAGCGGACGTCGTCCTCTGCCACGCGCCGTCGCTGGAGAAGCGCTACCTCGCGGACGGGACGCTGACGCATCGCCGGCTCGTCATGTACAACGACTTCGTGCTCGTCGGCCCCGCGGCGGATCCGGCGAAGATCGCCGGAGCGACGAGCGCGGTCGCCGCGCTCGGGAGGATCGCGGCTGCGGGCGCGCGGTTCGTGTCGCGCGGTGACAGGTCCGGGACCCACGCGCTCGAGCTCGCCCTCTGGAAGGCGGCGGGGGTGGTGCCCGCCGCGCCCTGGTACATCGAGTCGGGCCAGGGCATGGGCGCGACGCTGGGCCTGGCCGACGACCGCCGCGCGTACACGCTGACCGACCGTGCGACGCTGCTCGCGTTCGGCAAGCGCGTCGCGCTCACGATCATGGTCGAGGGGGACCAGCGGCTGCGCAATGTCTATTCGGTGATGGAGGTCAGTCCGGCGAACGGGCCGCGCGTCAACACGGGAGGCGCCCGGGCGTTCGCCGACTTCATGGTGTCGCCCGAGGTCCAGCAAATCATCCGGACCTTCGGCGTCGACCGGCACGGCCGACCGCTGTTCGTTCCGATCGCCGGCCAGCACGAGGAGGATGTGGCGCCATGACCCTGCTGCTCGACGGGGTGCGAGAGGCGATCGGGTTGCTCGTGGGGGGCGACGGCGAGATCTGGTCCATTCTCTGGCTCTCGCTCCAGGTGTCGGGGAGCGCGACGCTGATCTCGTTGCTGCTCGGCGTTCCCGCCGGGACGGCGCTCGCCCTGACGCGCTTCCCGGGGCGGGGGCTCGTCGTGAGCGCCGTGAACTCGGGGATGGGGCTGCCGCCGGTCGTTGTCGGCCTCTTCGTCACGATCCTCCTCTGGCGGAGCGGGCCGCTCGGCGCCCTCGAGATTCTCTACACGCCCGCGGCGATCGTCGTGGCACAGGCCGTCATCGCGGCGCCGATCGTCACCGGGATCACGCTGGCCGCCGTCCAGCAGGTGCCGCGGGAGTTTCGCCTCCAGCTCCTGGCCCTCGGCGCCTCGCGCGTCCAGATGGTCTGGGTGGTGCTCCGCGAGGCGCGGCTGCCGATGCTGGCCGCCGTCATGGCGGGGTTCGGCGGCGTCATCTCCGAGATCGGCGCCTCGATGATGGTGGGCGGCAACATCAAGGGGCAGACGCGCACGCTCACGACCGCGATGGTGCTCGAGACCAGCAAGGGGGACTTCGACGTGGCGATCGCGCTCTCACTTCTCCTGCTGGTCCTCGTCTTCCTCGTCAACTGGGCGCTCACCTCGATCCAGCAGCGCCGCGCTATCTAGTCAATGTCGGGGGGAGCGGCGCCGCTCCCCCCGACTCCCCCCACCGGTGGCCCGCGGTGGACTCGCCCCAAGCCGATTGCGCCGGCCAAGCCGGCGCTCGGACTGGCCGATCAGTCGCTAGGACCGTCGAGGACCCCTCCGACGAGTTCGGGATGTAGCCTGTAAAATAGGGGCGTGATGCGGCGCGCGCTCTCCCCGGCCGTGGCCCTCGCCTGGCTTGCCCTCGGGCCCGGCCCGGCCGTCGCCGTCGAGCCTCCCGCGCTCACCGTCTTCGCCGCGGCCGACCTCACGTTCGCCTTCAGGGAGCTTGCGCCACGCTTCGAGAAGGCGACGGGCGTGCGCGTCACGCTCGTGTTCGGGTCGACGGGAAACTTCGCACACCAGATCCGCGAAGGCGGGCCGGCCGACGTGTTCTTCGCCGCCGACCAGTCCTTCGTGGACGCGCTCGCGGCCGAGCGCGTGCTGCTCGCCGACACGCGGACCCTCTATGCGCAAGGGCGCATCGTGCTCGCGACGCCACGGGTGTTCGGGCCGAAGCTCACGGAGCTCCGGGGCCTTCTCGATCCGCGAGTGCGCCGCGTGGCGATCGCGAACCCGGCGCACGCGCCCTACGGTCGGGCGGCCGCGGAGGCGCTGAAGAAGACGGGGCTGTGGGAGGCGGTCCGGCCCAAGCTCGTCTTCGGCGAAAACATCCGGCACACGCTCCAGTTCCTCCAGACGGGGGCGGTGGACGCCGGCATCGTCGCCCTGTCCGTCGTGAACGTCCCGGAAGTCGACTGGGTGGTGATCGACGCGAGCCTCCACGCGCCGCTCAACCAGGCGGCCGCGGTGGTGCGACGGAGCCCGCGGCCCGAGCTCGGGCTGGCGTTCATCCAGTTCGTCAACGGGCCCGAGGGGCGCCCGATCATGAAGCGCTACGGGTTCATGCTGCCCGGTGAGTTCTGAATGGATATGTTCCCGGTCTGGCTCTCGCTCCGCGTCGCCCTGACGGCGACGGCGCTCACGCTGGTGATCGGCATCCCGGTCGCCCTTCTGCTGGCGCGCCGGCGCTTCCCGGGGAAGAACGTCCTCGAGGCGGCGGTCGTCCTGCCGCTGGTCCTGCCGCCGACCGTCCTCGGCTACTATCTCCTCCTCGTCATCGGCAGCCGCGGGCCCGTCGGGCGTGCGCTCGCCGCCCTCGGGCTCGAGCTGGCGTTCACGTGGGGTGCCGCGGTGCTCGCGGCCTGCGTCGGCTCGATCGCCCTCGTGATCAAGTCGGCCCAGGCGGGCTTCGAGGGCGTCGACCGGCAGCTCGAGCAGGCCGCGCGGACGCTCGGGCGCTCCGAGTGGTCGGTCTTCTGGAGCGTGACCCTGCCGCTGGCATGGCGCGCGGTCCTCGCCGGCGGCGTGCTGGCCTTCTGCCGCGCCCTCGGCGAGTTCGGGATCACGTTGATGGTGGCGGGGAACATCCCGGGCCGGACACAGACGCTGCCGCTGGCGATCTACGACCGCGTGCAGGGCGCGCAGATGGGCGAGGCGAACGCGCTGGCGCTGATAGCCGTCGCGGTGGTCGTGGTGCTGCTCTTCGGCTTGAGCCGCGTGGCGCGGCTCCGTTACTAGGCGTGGTCTCCGTCGAGATCGTCAAGCGGTATCCAGGGTTCACGCTCGACGTGCGTTGGACCGCCGAGAAGTCCGTCGTGGGGCTCTTCGGCCCCTCGGGCGCGGGCAAGACGCTGACCCTCCAGTGCCTGGCAGGCTTGATCCGGCCGGACGCGGGGCGGATCGTCGTGGGCGACCGCGTGTTCTTCGACGCGGACGCCTCGATCGCCCTGTCCCCCCAGGCGCGGCGGATCGGCTATGTCTTCCAGGGCTACGCGCTCTTCCCGCACCTCACGGTCGAGGAGAACGTTGGATTCGGGCTGCGCGACCGCTCGCGCGGCGAACGCGCGCGACGCAGCGCCGAAGTCATCGAGCGCCTGGGCCTTGTCGGCCTCGCGCGTCGCTACCCTCGAGAACTTTCGGGCGGCCAGCGACAACGGGTGGCGCTCGGGCGGGCGCTCGCGATCGACCCGGCGCTCCTGCTGCTCGACGAGCCGCTGTCGGCGCTCGACGCGCCGCTCCGGCGGACGCTGCGCGACGAGCTGCGCGAGACGCTCACGGGGTGGGGCACCCCCGCCGTCGTCGTCACCCACGACTTCACCGAGGCGTACCGGCTCGCCGATCGGATCGTGGTGTACGAGTCCGGGCGCGTCATCCAGTCGGCGCCGCGCGCCGAGCTCCTGTGGCAGCCGGCGTCGGAGGCGGTCGCGCGCATCATGGGCCTCCGGAACGTGCTGCGGGGCACCGTCGTGAAGGCGACGCCGGAGCGCATCCAGCTCAGCTGGCGCGGCCAGACGCTCGAGGCGGTGAACTCGCCGACGCGCTCCTACCTGCCGCCGCCCATGAGCCCGATCGCGTTCTTCATCCGCCCCGAGTACGTGCGGCTCATCCGGAAAGACCGCGGCACCCCCGACCCGCAGCACCACATGAATCTCATGTCCGGCCGGCTCGTCGGCGAGGCGGACTTCGGGACCGTGTGGACCCTTCGGCTCCGCCTCGACGCGCCGGGCGAGCCCGCGCAGGGCGACTTCGACCTCGAGGTCGAGGTGCCGCACCTCGTGTACGAGATTCTCGAGATCGAGCGAGACCGCCACTGGCAGCTCTCGATCCACCGGGGCTCGATCCACGTGCTGCCCGCCTGATGGCGGCCTCCGTCCTGACGCTCGCGAACGTGCGCGTCAGCTACGGCGGGGCCGACGTGCTCGACGTCCCGTCGCTGGAGATCGCCGCGGGCGAGGTGCTCGCGGTGATCGGACCGAACGGGAGCGGCAAGTCCACGCTCCTGCGCGTGGCGGGGCTCCTCGAGCGACCGACCACGGGCCGCGTGAGCTGCGGCGGGCGCGCGGTGGATGCGACCCACGCGCTCGCCGAGCGGCGTCGGATGGCCATGGTGTTCCAGCAGCCGTTGCTCGCCGACATGACGGTGGCCGAGAACGTCGCGCTCGGCCTGGCCTTCCGCGGCGTCGGCGCCGCCCCGGCCGAGGCGCGGGTCGGCCGGTGGCTCGAACGACTCAACATCGCGACGCTCCGCGACCGACGCGCGCGGACGCTCTCGGGCGGCGAGGCGCAGCGCGTGGCGCTCGCGCGCGCCCTGGTGGTCGCGCCCGACTTGCTGCTGCTCGACGAGCCCTTCGCCGGCCTCGACGCGCCCTCGCGGGAGGCACTCCTGCCCGAGCTGGCCGCGATCCTCCGCGGCGACCGGGTGACGACGGTCCTTGTCTCCCACGACCGGGGCGAGGCCCAGGCCCTTGCCGACCGCGTGGCGGTCCTCATGCGCGGCCGGATCCTGCAGCTCGACGAGACGGCGCGCGTGTTCCACGCGCCCGTGTCGGAGGAGGTCGCCCGCTTCGTCGGCGTCGAGACGATCGTGACGGGCCGCGTCCTCACCCGCGACGGCGGCGTCACGGTGGTGGAGGTCGCGGGGCGCAAGCTTGAGGTTGCCGCGCCGGGCCGGCCGGGGGAGCTGGTGAGGCTCGGCATCCGCCCCGAGGACGTGACGCTCACGCTGCCCACGGAGCACGCGCCCCTGTCGAGCGCGCGCAATCACCTCACGGGCACGATCAGGCAGCTGGTCCCGTGGGCACCCGCGACCCGAGTCGTGGTGGACGTGGGATTCCCTCTCGTCGCCACCGTCACGGCGCGCTCCGCCACCGACCTCGGCCTCGCCGAAGGGCTGCCGATCACCGCGGTTTTCAAGGCGAGCGCGGCCCACCTCATCGGTCCCGCCGGGGGCGCGGGCGACTCCGGACGCGCGTTTGCTTGACACTGCGGGCGCTCTGGAGCTATAAGAAAACGGCAGGACCCATGAGTTGCGAACCCTCCACCCAAGGAGGCCTCGCATGGACCAGGAGACCCTCATCGAGCGATTGACGGCCGAGAACGAGGAGTTCCGGCGCCTCCGCAGCGAGCACCAGGCCCACGACCAGGAGCTCGAGGCGCTCAGGCGAACCGCCCCGCTCTCGGCGGACCAGCAATGGCGCATGAGCGAGCTGAAGAAGCTGAAGCTGATGGCCAAGGACCGGATGGAGGCGATCATCCGGCACGCTCGCTCCGGCGTCACGGCCTGACCAAGTCCCGCGCGGGCGCGGTCCACGGCCTCTCCCACCTGTCGCCGGGGGGCGCCGCGCGCATGGTGGACGTCTCCGAGAAGCGTGAGACCGCCCGCGAGGCGGTGGCACGCGCGGTCCTCAAGATGGCGCCCGCGACCCTGCGGGTGATCCGTCGCGGCAACGCGCCCAAGGGGGACGTGCTCGGCGTCGCCCGCACCGCCGGCATCCTCGCGGCCAAGCGCACCCCCCAGCTCATCCCGCTCTGCCACCCGCTCCGCCTCACCGGTGTGGACGTGACCTTCTCCGACGACCTCCGCCGCGGTGAGCTGGAGGTTCTGGCCCGCGTGAGTACCGTGGACAAGACGGGCGTCGAGATGGAGGCGCTCACCGCGGTGAGCGTCGCGGCGCTGACCGTCTACGACATGATCAAGGCGGTGGAGAAGGGCGTGACGATCGCGAGGGTCCAGCTCGTCGAGAAGTCGGGTGGCAAGTCCGGCACATGGCGCAGGGCGGGACGAAAGGCGACATGACGGACGCAGCCGTGGCGCGCCTTGTCTCAGGCCACCCACCGATCGCGCCGGACGCGCGGCCCCAACAGTGACCACGACCTCGCTCGTCTACTCGGACGCGTACGGGCGCTTCGACTACGGGCCCGAGCACCCGCTCAGGATGGAGCGGCTCGGCCTCACGTGGCGGCTCATGGAGGCGTATGGTCTCACGGCGCTGCCGAACGCCCGCGTGCACCTCCCCGAGCCCGCGACCGAGCACGCGGTCGCGCTCTGGCACACGCAGGACTACCTCGACGTGCTCAAGGCGGCGAACGGCGGCGCGGTGCCCGAGCACGCCGCCCGCTGCGGCCTCGGCCCGGGCGACAACCCGGTGTTCCCCGGGCTCTGGGACGCCGCGCGGCTCTGCGCGGGTGGCTCGCTGCTCGCCGCCGAGCTCGTCGCGAGCGGCAAGGCGACGCGCGCCTTCCACTTCGCGGGCGGCCTCCACCACGCGCTGCCCGGGCGCGCGTCGGGGTTCTGCTACGTCAACGACGCCGTCCTGGCGATCCTCTACCTCAAGTCACGCGGCCTGCGCGTCCTCTACGTGGACATCGACGCCCACCACGGCGACGGCGTGCAGCACGCCTTCTACGAGGACCCGGAGGTTCTCACCATCTCGACGCACGAGCGCGGCGATTACCTCTTCCCGGGGACCGGGTTCGTCGAGGAGGTGGGTGCGGGCGCGGCCCTCGGCTACTCCGTGAACCTCCCGCTCGAACCGTTCACCGACGCGTCCGTCTACCTCGCGGCGTTCGAGGAGGTCGTGCCGCCGCTCGTCGGCGCGTTCAAGCCCGACGTCGTCGTCGCCCAGCTCGGCATCGACTCCCACCGCACCGACCCGCTCACGCACCTCGACCTGGACGTCCAGGGGTTCGCGCGCGCGGTCGCGCGTATCGTGGCCCTCTCGCCCAGGCTCGTGGCGCTGGGCGGGGGCGGCTACGACCTGGCCAACGTCGCGCGCGCGTGGACCGCCGCGTGGGCGGCCATGAACGGCATCGAGCTGGCGGCGGAGCTCCCGGCGTCCTTCGCCGAGGACGCCCGGCGCTACCGGTTCCGCGGGCCGACCCTGTGGGACCCGCCGGAGCCGCCCGCAGGGGCGAAGCGGCTCCGCGCGGAGGCGTACGTGCAGCGGCAGGTCGAGGCGCTCCGCCGCCTCGTCTTCCCGATCCACCGCCTGTAGCGCCAGGCGCGTCAGAACCGGACGGCCACGCCGCCGAGCACCGTCCGGGGATTGCCCGGCGTGAAATGAATATCCGGCACGCCGCCGGCGGGTTCGCCGGGAAGGCGCGACGTGAAGAAGAACTGCGCCTCACGCCACTCCACATTCGTCAGGTTCTCGATGGTCGCGAACGCTTCGAAGGCCTTCCAGCGATAGCGCCCGGTCACGTCGAAGAGGGTAGAGCCCCGAGCTGTCTGGTGCCGGTCCTCGTCCGCGAACCGGTCGCCGAGATGCCGCATGCCGAGGCTCGCGGCGAACCCCCAGGGCAGGCGACCGTGTTCGCGTCGACGAGATCCTTCGTGACGAAGTTCACGGCGCCCGCCGTGGCGAAGTCCCCGAACTCGAATGAGGCGCACCATGTCGGCCGGCCGGCCCTGGGGTCGGAGCTCGAAGTCGCGACCGGGAATGAGTACCTCCGAGGACGCCGCCACGGGCGGAGGGGCCGTCACCACCACCGGCGGGAGCACGGTCGGCGCGGAGGGCGGCTCGGCCGTCTCCTGCGCCTGCGAGGTCTGAGCGGCGAGCACCACGAGCGCGGCGATCGGCCAGGCGCGCCGGCTCACCGAGCCTCCGAGACGCAGTCGAGGAGGATCGTCCTGTCCGAGAGGGGGTGGTCTTCAGACAGGTCAGGGACCGGGGCGCCCGAGCAGCGCGCGAATGTCGCGGAGCGCCTGGCGCTCGTCGAACAGGGCGAGGCTGTAGATCTCCCGGATCCGGCCCGCGCTGTCGATCAGGTAGAGGCGCGCGGGGTGATCGATTTCGCCGCCGGGGAGGGGCCTCGTCCACTCGTCCCACGCGGCCAGCACCGGGCGCAGGGCGTCGGGCCGGTCTCGAAGGAACGTCCAGCCGCGCGGGTCCGCGCCGAACGCCTTCGCGTAGCGCGCGAGCGTCGCGGCGCCGTCCCGGTCGGGATCGACGGTGATCGAGACGAACCCTACCCGCGACCCAAACAGCCCCGCCTCGCGGAGCCGCCGCTGCAGCACCGCCATGCGTTGGGTCACGAGGGGGCACGCGGACCGGCACGTGGTGTAGACGAACGAGAGGAGGACGACGCGTCCCGTGTAGTCCGCAAGGCTCACCGAGCGGCCCGTGGGATCCACGAGCGTGAAGGGCGGCGCAGGACCGATGACGGCGAGGCTCGGACTCGGCGAGCCCGGGAGCGCGGCGGCCCCGGCGCGCTCGGGCGCGTCGTGCGCGCGCGCCGCACGGGGCGCCGCCGTCAGCACTACTGCCCCGACGAGGGCCAGAATGGCGAGCCGGCGCCCGCCGCGCATGCCTCAGTTCAGGAGCATGTCGTGCGCCCGCGCCGGCCCCGTCGGGAACTTCGTGAAGTCCACGTCGAAGAACGGGTCCATCTTGAGCCGGCCGTCCGGGCCGATGTGCGCGAGCCGCACCCAGAAGTTCCCCGAGTAGTCCATCGTCGAGAGCAGGGAGTTCGTGATGTACATCCGCTTGCCGTCCATCGTCACGTGCATCATGTTCGGCGAGACGCCGGGCACGAGGGTGTCGTGGAGCCGCGGCCGATCGGGACGCGAGACGTCCCACGCCTGGATCTCGCTCCGCATGAAGCAGGAGACGTAAAGGTAGCGGTCGTCGGGCGACTGGCGGAGATCCGCCGGGAGGCACCCCTTGCCGAGATCCGCCGCCTTCTTCGCCGTGAAGCTCCCGGCCGGCGTCCGCGCGAAGAACCAGATCGAGTCGCCGAGGGCCGAGTTGGTCCAGCCGTACGCCGCCCCCGGCTTGAGGCTCCAGCGGACTTCGAGCGGGACCGGGTCGGTGACGAGCGTCTGGATGACCTTGCGCTCCTTGAAGTCCCAGACGAGCATCGTGTTGCCGCCGTCCTTCATGTCCCACTGGGCCAGGGGCTTCATGTAGTTCCGGAGCGGCGTGAAGCTCGAGGTGATCATGCGGTTGAGCTCCGGCTTCACGGCGACGTCGTAGGCGTACGGAGCGTTGGCCGGGTTCTTGAACACGCGGATGAGCTGGCCGTCGTTCGTGAACTCCGCCAGGCCCCCGGGCGGATTCCCATCGGCCGAGGACAGGAAGGTGATGAGCATGCGCCCGGGCAGCGCGTAGTACGTGTGGGGACCGTGCAACCCCGTCTGCGCGCCAATGTCGTCGATGGTCTTGACGATCCGCGGCTTCGCCGGATCGGTCGCCGTGTCGAGAATGAAGAGCCGCTTGGACAGGAGCGTCCCCGCCCAGATCTTCGTCCGGTCGTCGGTGAAGCCCATGTGGTGCGGCTCGTTGCCCGCCGAGCCGAGGTCCACCGTATTGACGACGCGCCCGTAGGTGGGCGACGCGAGGTTGACGTCGACCACGGCGAGGAAGTCGTTGTCTTTGGCGTCGGCGTCGACCGCGTAGACGTAGAGGTACTTCTCTGGCCCGGCGAGGCGCTTCACCCAGGGCGAGAGGCAGACCTCCGCGACGGCGGCCCCCGCGGTGGCGATGACGGCGAGGAGCGCGAGGAGAAGAGTCCGGCGCGTCATGAAACACCTCCTGGTTGCCCGGACCGTAGCACACGCGCGATAATCACGCCACTCTCGGGTGCCCGTCCCCTTCCCCTGGGCACTCGTTCCGAAGCTCGCGACGCGAGAGGAGGAGATCACCATGAGCCGATCGGCGCCGTTCGAGGACCGGTGGGTCCGCGCCGCGCTCGCGACGCTCCTCTCGGCCGTGACGTGGCTCACGCCCACGCCGTCACGCGCCGCCCCCGAGGGGCAGATCACCTGGGGCGTCCACATCTCGCTGGCGCCAACCTGGTTCGATCCCGCGGAGACCCCGGGGATCATCACGCCGTTCATGATCATGTACGCGCTGCACGACGCCATGGTGAAGCCGATGCCCGGCACCCCCCTGGCCCCGAGCCTCGCGGAGTCGTGGACGGTCTCAAGGGACGGCCTCGCCTACGAGTTCGTCCTCCGCAAGGGGGCCAGGTTCCACAACGGCGATCCCGTGACCGCCGAGGACGTCAAGTTCTCGCTCGAGCGCTACCGGGGCACCAGCCAGAAGACCCTCAAGGACCGGGTCGCGGCGGTCGAGACGCCTGACCCCTGGCGGGTCCGCATCCGCCTCAAGCAGCCGTGGCCCGACTTCATGACCTTCTACTCGACCGCCACCGGCGCCGGCTGGATCGTGCCCAAGAAATACGTGGAGAAGGTGGGCGAGGAGGGCTACAAGAAGTCGCCGGTCGGCGCCGGTCCCTATCGGTTTGTGTCCTTCACACCGGGTGTGGAGCTCGTGCTCGAGGCCTTCGAGCAGTACTGGCGCAAGACGCCGAGCGTCAAGCACCTGGTCTTCAAAGTCATCCCCGATGAGTCCACGCGCCTGGCCGCGCTCAAGCGCGGCGAGGTCGACGTGGTCTACTCGATCCGCGGGGAGCTGGCCGAGGAGCTCCAGCGAACGCCCGGGCTCACGCTGAAGCCGGCGGTGATCCAGGCTCCGCAGTGGGTCAACCTGCTCGACCAGTGGGACCCGAAGTCGCCGTGGCACGACCGCCGCGTGCGCCTGGCCGCCAACTATGCCATCGACCGGAAGGCGATCAACCAGGCCATCACGCTCGGGCACTCCACGCTGACCTTCAGCATCATCCCGGACACGTTCGAGTTCTTCTGGCAGCCGCCGGCTTATCCGTACGATCCCGCCCGCGCCAAAGGGCTCCTCGCCGAAGCCGGGTACCCGAACGGGTTCGACGCCGGTGAGTACTACTGCGATATCTCGTACGCCAACGTACAGGAGGCGATCCTCAACTACCTCCAGAACGTCGGGATCCGCGCGAAGCTGCGCCCGGTCGAGCGCGCGGCCTTCTTCAAGGAGTGGGGCGAGAAGAAGTACAAGAACCTCACCTACGGGGCCACCGGCGCGTTCGGCAACGCCGCCACGCGGCTCGAAGCGTTCGTGGTGGCCGGCGGGGCGTACGTCTACGGCAGCTACCCGGACATCGACGGGCTCTTCCACGAGCAGGCCGCGGAGCTCGACCGGAAGAAACGCGAGGCGATGCTCGTGAAGATCCAGCAGCTCGTGCACGAGAAGGCGATCTTCGTGCCGATCTGGCAGCTCGCGTTCCTGAACGGCGTCGGCCCGCGGGTCGAGGAGTCGGGGCTCGGCCTGATCCCCGGCCACGCCTACTCCGCACCGTACGAAGACCTGAAGCTCAGGGCCCGGTAGAAGGAGGGCGCGCCGGTGAACCGACTCGTCGTGATTGGCACGATCGTCGGGATCCTGATCGGTGCCCTCGTGGGGTTCCTCTGGTGGGGCATGCCCCCTCAGCGCGTTCAGGGGGAGCTCGACGCCGCGCGCAAGCGCGCGGATGGGCTCGAGCAGCAGCTCGACGCCGCTCGCACCAACGCGCGGGGGCTGGAAACCCGGCTCAAGGAGACCCAGGACCGCCTGGCGGCGGCCGAGAAAGATCTGACGTCGGTCAAGGAGATGAACCTCAAGCTCCAGAGGCTCGTGGGCCGCGGGAAGAAATAGGGGTAAAATTCTGAGAGACCCTCGGTGCTCCCGGTCCTCCCGGCCGGGACGGGGTCGTGCGCCATGAAATTCACGATTCGCCTCGTCGGCGCCATCTGGCTCTCGGTGCTGATCGTCATCGGGGGGTTCGCGTTCCTCCAGATCCGCGAGGAGCGCGAGCGGCTCCTCGACGATCTGAAGCGCCGCGCCGTCCTCGTGGGCGAGGGGCTCAAGGAGGCGATCGAGCCCCAGGTCGCGCGCGGCTCGACGGTCGGCGTCGAGCGCATCCTCAAGAAGTTCGGCCGGCCGACGCGTGGGATCGCGGTCTACGACCGCTTCGCCGGCCTGATGGTCGCGACCCCCGAGGTCGCCAAGCTTCTCCCCCCGTCGCTCCCCGAGGTGACCGACGCCGTCGCCACCAACGCCGTGAGCCAGGGCTTTCGCGTTGTCGGTGCCCGACCGGCGTACGTGTACGCGGCGCCGCTCACGCAGGGCGAGCGGCCGGTGGGCGCGCTGGCGGTGTTCCTCGACGCCGAGCACCTGCAGGCCGCGGAGTGGGACCTCTGGTGGCGCAACGCGCTCCGGTTCCTCGCGCTGGCACTCGTGATCTCGCTCATCGCGCTGGTCCTCGTCCGCAGCAGCGTGACGGCCCCGATGGCGAAGATGTCGGAGTGGACGAAGGCGCTCCGCGCCGGGCGCTACGTGCCGCCCCCGGAGGTGCCCGACACGAACGTCTTCGGCCCGCTCGCGCGCGAGGTCGCCGGGCTCGCGCGGAGCATGCAGCGGGCCCGCGCGGCGGCCGAGCACGAGGCTGCCCTGCGTCTGGCGGGCGAATCCGTCTGGACCGAGGAGCGTCTCAAGCAGTTCGTCAACCTCCGCCTCGGCGGCCGGCTGCTCGTCGTCGTGTCCAACCGCGAGCCCGTGAGCCACGTGCGAAAGGGGGGACGGATCCAGACGCTGACGCCCGCCAGCGGGCTCGTGACCGCGATGGATCCGATGATGCGTGCGTGCGGCGGCGTGTGGGTCGCTCACGGGAGCGGTGACGCCGACCGGGAGACCGCGGACGCGCGCGGGCGGCTCGCCGTGCCGGAGGACGACCCGCGCTACACGCTGCGCCGGGTGTGGCTGACGGCGGCGGAGGAGCACGGCTACTACTACGGGTTCGCAAACGAGGGGCTCTGGCCGCTGTGCCACATCGTGCACACGCGGCCCGTGTTCCGGCCCGACGACTGGGCCAGCTACCTCGAGGCGAACCGCCGGTTCGCCGGGACGGTGCTCGACGAGATCAAGAACGCCGAGGAGCCGCTCGTCCTGATCCAGGACTACCACTTCGCGCCGCTGCCCGCGCTCGTCAAGGCGGAGCGGCCCGATGCGCGCGTCGCGCTCTTCTGGCACATCCCCTGGCCGAACTTCGAAGCCTTCGCGATCTGCCCGTGGCAGCAGGAGCTGCTCGCCGGCATGCTGGGCGCCGATCTCGTCGGCTTCCACACGCAGTACTACTGCAACAATTTTCTGGAGACGGTGGATCGCACGCTCGAAACACGGATCGACTGGGAACACTTCGCGGTCACCCGCGGTGAGCGCGTGACCGCCGTCAAGCCGTTCCCGATCAGTGTCGCGCCCGAGTTCGTGGACGATCCGCCGCAACGCACGCGCGAGGAGCTCAGGCGCGAGCTCGGGATCTCCGCCGAGTTCCTCGGCGTCGGCGTCGAGCGGGTGGACTACACCAAGGGACTCCCCGAGCGCTTCCGCGCGCTCCAGTGGTTCTTCGAGCGCTATCCCGAGTACCGCGAGCGCGTGGTGTTCGTCCAGCTCGGCGCGCCCAGCCGGACCTCCATCAAGCGGTACGCGGAGCTCGCGCTCGAGGTCGAGGCGACCGTCCGCGAGGTGAACCAGCGGCTCGGGACCAAGGGCTGGCGGCCGATCGTGTACCTCTCCGGCCACCACGAGCACCGGGAGGTCTGGTCCTACTATCGCCACGCGGACTTCTGCATGGTCACCTCGCTCCACGACGGCATGAACCTCGTCGCCAAGGAGTTCGTCTCCGTTCGCGACGACGAGGACGGGGTGCTCATCCTGAGCCGGTTCGCGGGCGCGTCCCACGAGCTGCGGGACGCCCTGATCATCAACCCGTACGACCTCGCCGGGACCGCCGAGGCGATCCGCACCGCGCTGGAGATGCCCAAGGACGAACGGCGCGCGCGGATGACGCGCATGCGCCACGTCGTGAGCGAGCACAACATCTACCGCTGGGCCGGGCTCCTCCTGAGCGAGCTCTCCCGAATCCCGGTCGAGACGCCGGGAGTCAAGGCGTCCTGACCGTGCCGCCCCGTCTCCTCACGCGTCTCGAGCGCGAGCTCGCGTGCGGCGCCGGTCTGGTGGCCATCCTCGACTACGACGGGACGCTGACCCCGATCGTGCCGTCGCCGCAGGCGGCGGTCTTGGCACCGTCGGTGCGGACGACGCTCGAGCGTCTGGCGACGAGCGACCGGGCCCGCCTGGCGATCCTCTCGGGGCGCGCGCTGGCGGACGTCCGGGCCCGGGTCGCCCTCGACGACGTCATCTACGGTGGGTGCCACGGGCTGGAGATCCGGGGCGGCGGTCTCGCCTTCCGTCACCCGGGGGTCCGCGCCACCAGCCTCGTCACGGCGCGGCGCACGCTGGCCGCCGCCGCCGACGCGATCCCGGGCTCGCGCGTCGAGTTCAAGGGGCTCGCGGTGAGCCTCCACTACCGGCGGGTCGCGCCGTCGCGGCGCGGCGCGGTGCGCGAGCTCGTGACGCGCGTGCTCCGCGGCGTCCCCGGCCTCGCGCTCATCGCCGGTCGCGAGGTCTTCGACTTCGTCCCACGGGTCCGCTGGAGCAAGGGCGAGGCCGCGCGCTGGATCGTGCACCGCGCCGGACGGACGCTCCCGCGTGGCAGTCGCGTCGTCCTCTACGCGGGCGACGACGCCACCGACGAGGCGGCGTTCGCCGCGCTGAAAGGGCGCGCGCTGACCGTCCGAGTCGGCAACGGACCGAGCGCCGCGAACTACCGCGTGCGTGACGTCAGGGAGATGCAGGCCGTGCTCCGCCGACTCGCCGTCGCGCTCGGCTGACACGATTCCGTCGAGAGGGGGGTCGATCGCCCGACCATGCGTACCGCCGCGCGCCCATTCCTCTTCGTGGGCTGCGTCGAGCTGCGACAGACGCTCGACATGCACGCGCTCGACGAGCGCGAGCTGATGCATCGCGTGGCCGAGGTGCCGGTCGACTCCGTCTTCTTCCACACCTTCGGCTACTTCCTCCGCCACCGGCCGTTCACCACCGCGTACGGCAACGACTTTGCGCGGTGGGCCGCGCTCGAGATCGGCGACCGCGCGCTCGCCGAGCGTCTGGCCGTCGTCGATCCGTTCGCGTTCCCGACCGTCGAGGCGCTGCGCGAGCATCTCGTGACGATCCTCCAGGACCACCTCCGGGCGCGCGGCGGCGACCTCCGTGTCGAGTTCGATCGGGCGTTCCACTTCCAGCGCTCCCACCTCGTCGAGGTGGAGCTCGGTCTCGCGGCGACGACGCTCGCGGAGTTCCGCGCCGGCCTCGCGGCCGCCGACGCGACCGCGATCTATCTGCACGCGGTCGAGGCGCGGGCGCGGGGTGGCCGCCGTGCGGGTGACTTCGCCGAGTGGCTCCGGGGCGCGCTCGAGCTGCCGGCGCTCGCCGAGCGATTCGAGCGGATCGACCCGTACCTGACGACGCTCGAGCGGGTCCGCGGGCGGCTCCTGAGGCTCGTCGACCGGGCGCTGGAGGAGGAGCGGGGGTGAGCCGGATCGACGACTACCGTCAGGTGGCGCCGCCGGGCGTCGTGGACGTGATCCAGAAATTGGCCGAGCGCGTGCGGGGTCGACGGTTCCTCAACCTGACCGGCGGTCGGCTGGGCGGCGGCGTAGCCGAGATCCTCCGCACGGCCGTCCCGATCCTGAGCGACCTGGGCGTCGACACGAGCTGGGAGATCACGGGGGGCGATCAGGCCTACTATGCGACCGCGCGCACGCTCCAGGCGACGCTGGAGGGCGCGGAGCGCGTGCTCAGCGACGAGGGGCTCGCCCACTGGGTCGAGATGAACCGGGTGAACGCCAAGAAGCTCGCGCTCGACGCCGACCTCGTCCTGGTCCACGACGTCCAGCCAGCGAGCCTCGTGACCCATCGGACCGACGGCCGGTGGGTCTGGCGCTGCCATTTCGACTGCTCGTCGGCGCGTCCGGCCGCCTGGTCCTTCTTCCGGCAGTTCGCCGACCAGTACGACGCCGCGGTCTTCTCGCTGCCGGGATTCGAGGGCCGCCTCGGGATCCCGATGTACGTCGTCGAGCCGTCCATCGACCCGCTGTCGGAGAAGAACCGCGAGCTGTCGACGCGCGAGCTCACGGACATCCTGACGTCGCTCCGTGTGGTCCGGGACAAACCGCTGCTCGTTCAGATCGGATCGTTCACCCACGGTGACGACCCGATCGGCGTCGTGAACGCCTATCGGCTGGTGAAGAAGCACCACGACGTGCGGCTCGTCCTGGCGGGCACGGGCGGCGACGAGCCGGATCGGGTCGAGATCGGGAACGAGCTTCGGGAGGCCGCCCGCGAGGACCCCGACGTCCTCGTGCTCGAGCTGCCGGCGGAGGCGTACCGTCAGATCAACGCGCTCCAGCGCGCGGCCACGATCGTCTTGCAGAAGTCGGTGCGTGCGGGGTTCGAGCTCGGCCCCGCCGAGGCGATGTGGAAGGGCAAGCCCGTGATCGGTGGCTACGCCGGCGGTCTGGCGCAGCAGATCATCCCCAACGCGACGGGCTACACGGTCTACACGGTCGAGGGCGCGGCGTTCCGGATCCGCCACCTCCTCAACAATCCAGAGCTGATCCCCCGGATGGGCGCGGCCGGCCGAGAGCACGTGCGGCGGTCGTTTCTCATCACGCGCCACCTCACGGACTTCCTGGCGCTCATGATCCACCTCGCGCGATGACGGACCGCGCCCCGGGGTTCGCGCTGCCGCCCGACGTCGAGCCTGAGCTCGAGGGTGTCGCACCGTGCGAGATCGCGATCGGCGTGCTCACGTACAACAACGCGGAGACCGTCCCGGCCGTGGCCAAGGTCGTCCGCGCGGGTCTCGAGCGTCACTTCGCCGGCGCCCGGGCCGTGCTGATCAACGCCGACGCCGGCTCGACGGACGGCACGCCGGATCTGCTCGCGGCGGCCGGGCTCCCCCTCGTCCGTGCCCGTCACGCGACGCCCCTCGCCCAGCGCGTCGCCGTGCCCTTCCACGGCGTGCCCGCGCGCGGCGCCGCGCTCCGTCTCACCTTTGCCGTCGCCCGGCGGCTCGGTGCCCGCGGCCTCGGCCTGCTCGAGGCCGACGTGACCTCGGCGGCCGACGAGTGGCTCGAGCGTCTCCTCCGTCCCGTCCTCGAGCAGAAGGCCGACCTCGTGGTCCCGGTGTACGCGCGCCACCGGTACGACGGCACGATCACGAATCTCGTGCTGGCGCCGCTGGTCCGGGCGCTCTTCGGACGACGGCTGCACCAGCCGCTGGCGGGCGCCCGGGCGCTCTCCGCTGGGCTGCTCGATCGGCTGCTCGCCGACCCGCGGTGGCCCGCGCCCGGAACGAACCAGACCGACCTCTGGGTCGAGGGGACCGCGATCGCCGACGGCTTCGCCGTCTGGGAGGCGTGGCTCGGCCACCGGCGCGCGACGTCGCGGACCCTGACGCCGGACCTCCCGACGATGGTCGTTCAGGCGGTCGGGGGACTCTTTGCCGTCATGGGCGGATACGACGACCTGTGGCTCGACATCCGTGGCAGCGAGCCGGTCCCCACCGCGGGCGCGCCGGCGCCGTCGTCTGTGGAGCCCGTGGCGCTCGACGTGGACCGCATGGTGGGCGCGTTCCGGCGCGGCCTGCGGGATCTCGGCACGATCTGGGAGCACATCCTGGCGCCCGAGACGCTCGGCGACGTCCTGAGCCTCGACGCGGGCAGCGCGGCGCGGTTCCGGTTCCCGGACGAGCTGTGGGCGCGGGTGGTCTACGACTTCGCGCTCGGCCACCACTACAACGTCGTCTACCGTGAGCACCTGCTGCGCTCCTTCGTCCCGCTCTACCTCGGCCGCACCGCCGCGTTCGTCGTCGCGACGCGGGACCGCGACGTCGGGGCCGCCGAGACCCATCTGGACGGAGTGGGCGAGGCCTTCGAGCGGCACAAGCGCTACCTCGTGGAGCGGTGGCGATGAGGCCACCCGTGCCGACAGCAGGCCACCCACGGAGCGAGCCGGGCTCGCGGCCCTCGCGACAATGACCGCCGCGCGCGACTGGTATAAGGACGCCGTCTTCTACGAGGTCCACGTCAAGGCGTTCATGGACGGCAACGGCGACGGCGTCGGCGACTTCGCCGGACTGACCGAGCGGCTCGACTACCTGGCCGAGCTCGGCGTCGACTGTCTCTGGATCCTGCCGATGTACGCCTCGCCGCTGCGCGACGACGGGTACGACATCGCCGACTTCTTCGCGGTCCATCCCGCGTACGGCACGCTCGAGGACTTCCAGAAGTTCCTCGACGCCGCCCACGCGCGTGGCCTCCGGGTGATCGCCGACCTGGTCATGAACCACACCTCGGACGCGCACCCGTGGTTCCAGGCCTCACGCGCCGATCCCGCGTCGCCCTACGCGGACTACTACGTCTGGGACGCGACCGACCGCCGCTACACGGACGCGCGCGTCATCTTCGTGGACGCGGAGAAGTCGAACTGGACGTGGGACCCGCAGCGCAAGGCGTACTACTGGCACCGGTTCTTCAGCCACCAGCCCGACCTCAACTACGACAACCCCACGGTCCGCCGCGCGATGCTCGACGTCATGCGCTTCTGGCTCGACCGCGGCCTGGACGGCTTCCGCTGTGACGCGGTCCCGTACCTCGTGGAGCGCGACGGCACGAGCTGCGAGAACCTGCCCGAGACTCACGCCGTCCTGAAAGAGCTCCGCGCGGTCATCGACCACGAGTACGGCGGCGACCGGCTCCTGCTGGCGGAGGCGAACCAGTGGCCGGAGGACGTGCGCCCCTACTTCGGCGACGGCGACGAGTTCCACATGGCGTTCAACTTCCCGCTGATGCCGCGCCTGTACATGGCGCTCCGCCTCGAGGAGCGACGGCCGATCGTGGACATCTACACGCACACGCCGCCGATCCCGCCCGGGTGCCAGTGGGGGCTCTTCCTCCGGAACCACGACGAGCTGACGCTCGAGATGGTGACCAACGAGGAGCGCGCCTTCATGTACTACGCGTACGCCCAAGATCCAGAGATGAAGCTCAACCTCGGGATCCGCCGGCGGCTGGCGCCGCTCGTCGACAACGACCGGCGGCGGATCGAGCTGCTGAACTGTCTGCTGCTCACGCTGCCGGGCAGCCCGATCATCTACTACGGCGACGAGATCGGGATGGGTGACAACGTCTACCTCGGCGACCGCAACGGCGTGCGCACGCCGATGCAGTGGTCGAGCGACCGGAACGGGGGCTTCTCGACGGCGGCCGAGGGGACGCTCTACCTGCCCGTGATCGCCGATCCCGTCTACGGCTACCAGGCGGTGAACGTCGCCGCACAGGCGCGGCAGCCCGCCTCGCTCCTCAGCACGATGCGGCGGCTGATCGCCGCGCGCCGCACCTCGCCGGTGTTCGGCCGCGGCACGATCGCGTTCCTGCGACCGCGCAACCAAAAGGTCCTCGCGTACCTCCGGCGGCACGGGCGCGAGACGGTGCTGATCGTCGCCAACCTGTCGGGGGCGCCGCAGCCCGCGGAGCTCGACCTCGCCGAGTTCGCCGGGGTCAGGCCGATCGAGATCCTCGGCGACACGGTCTTCCCCCCGATCCAGGCGGCCCCCTACGTCGTGAGCGTCGGGCCACACGGGTTCTACTGGTTCCGACTCGATCGGTCCGACGGCGCGGAGGAGCCGTATGGGATCGAGAGCACGGCCATCTAGCCCGGCGCGGGCGCCGTCGCCCGCGCGCGTCGAGGAGGCGCTCGACCGCACGGTCGCCGCGGAGCTTCCCCGCCTCCTGCCGCGCCAGCGGTGGTTCGGGAGCAAGGGGCGCGCCATCGCCGCCGTGAGGGCCGCCGACTGGGCGCGGCTCGGTGAGCGCGGCTGGCTCGGCCTCGTCGACGTCGCCTTCGGCGCGGGCGCCGACGAGCGGTACCTCGTGGCCTTCGTCCTCCGCGCGGGCGCCGCGCCGCGCGGCGCTCTCTCGCTCCCGCTCGATCTGGTCGAGACGTCCGTGCGCGCCGAGGACGCGTTCGACGATCCCCTCTTCTGTCGCGCGCTGCTCGAGGGGTTCGGGCGGGGGACGAGCGTGTCGAGCACGCGCGGCCGCCTCCGCTTCGTCAGGGGGGACGGCGCCCCCACCCTCGCGCAGGCGGCCGCGCTGGTGCCCCGGCGCCTCAGCGTCGAGCAGTCCAACACGTCGGTGGTCTACGGCGATCGCTTCGTCCTCAAGGCGCTCCGGCGGGTCGAGCCGGGGGAGAGCCTCGACTACGAGATCGGCGCCTTCCTGACCTCACGCGTCGGCTTCGCGCACGTGCCCCCGGTCGCGGGCGCGATCGAGTACGTCCCGGCCGCGGGCCCCGCGGCGACCCTCGCCATCCTCCAGCGCTACGTTCCGAACCACGGCGGCGGGTGGGAATGGGCGCTCGAGCAGCTCCGCGGCCTTCGGGACGTCGTCATCACCACCCGGGCGCAGCATGAGCCGATCGACGCCTCCCGGCTCGGCGCGATCGTCGAAGCCTCCGCGGCGAGCATGCTGGACGCCCTCCGCCGCCTGGGTGCGCTCACGGGCGGCCTGCACAACGCGCTCGCCTCGGACGCCGCCGACCCGATCTTCGCTCCGGAGCCGATCACGGCGGCCGACACGGGCGCCTGGGGCAGGCGCGTTGCGGCGGACGTGCGGCGCACGTGCGAGGCGGTCCGGGCGCGCCTCGACCGTGTCCCGCCGGAGCTGAGGGACCAGACGCGCGCGCTCGCCGCGGGCGAGGGAGCGCTGCTCCCGCGCGTGCGCGGCCTGGACGCGCTCGCGGACGCGGGCTGCGCGAAGATCCGGATCCACGGCGACTACCATCTCGGCCAGACACTCCGCACCGACGACGGCTTCGTCATCCTCGACTTCGAGGGCGAGCCCGACCGCCCGCCGGCGGAGCGGCGGTTGAAGCTGTCGCCCCTCACGGACGTGGCGGGGATGCTGCGCTCATTCGACTATGCGGCCGCGACGGCGTTCGGATCGTCGGACGAATTCGCCGCGGCTCGGGCCGCGTGGCGCCAGCTCGCGACGGGCGCCTTCCTCGACGCGTACGTCGAGGTCCTGGCGCGCGCGCCCGTGCGACTCCTCCCGGGGTCGCGGCTCGCGCTCGAGCGGGCCCTGGCCGCGTTCGAGCTGGACAAGGCGCTCTACGAGGTCCGATACGAGATCGACCATCGCCCGGGCTGGATCGGCGTCCCTCTGGACGGGCTCTCGCGTCTCCGGGAGCCGCCGGGGCCGCAGCGCGCTCAGCGTTCGGCGCGGGCGCGCCGGGAGAGTGTGTAGTGTGTAATACCATGCGTTCGCCAACTCGCAGCAGAAGCGGAAGCCACCGAAGACCAGGAGGGATCATGGTGAACCAACGGGTCCGTGTACTCGCCGTCTCGATGCTGGTGCCCGCGGCGATCGTCGCGGGGTGTGCGAAGAGTCCCGTCACGGCGGACGTCGCCCCTCCGCCCCCGGCCGCCGCCCCCGCGCCTGAGCGCGCCGGCACCGCCACGACGCCGGAGGGATCGGTCGCGCCCCTGGGGGAGGTCACGACGCGACCGGGCACGACGCCGCCCAGCGCGCCAGCCGGCGCGCCGGCCGGCGCAGGGGAAGCGCGTGCGCCGATCGGGCCGGCGCGTCCGTCCGTCGCGGAGTTCGCCGCGCGGGCCGAGCTCCAGGACATCTACTTCGACTTCGACCGCTACGATATCCGTCCGGGCGACGCGAGGCTCCTCGACGCCAGCGCCGCCTGGCTTCGGGCGAACCCGGCCTCGCTCGTCCTCATCGAGGGTCACTGCGACGAGCGGGGCACGGACGCCTACAACATGGCCCTCGGCGACCGGCGCGCCAAGGCCACGATGGACTACCTCGTCTCGCGTGGCATCCAGGCGGAGCGGATCACCACGCTGAGCTACGGCGAGGAGCGGCCCGTGTGCCGGGAGCACACCGAGGCGTGCTGGGCCAAGAACCGTCGCGCCCACTTCCTCGTCAAGGCGCGCTGACCACCGGCCCCCGCGGTGCGCCGCCTCCTGCTCGTACTCTGCGTCGCCGTCCTGAGCGGCTGCGGGGGAAGCGCCCTCGAGCGCGGACCCGTCACGCTCGTGTTCAAGTACGCGCGCATCCTCGGGCCGGCGGATCCAGTGCCAGAGCTCCTCCACGAGTTCGAGGCGGCGCATCCGAACGTCCGCGTCAGGGGCGAGGCACTGCCGTGGACGTCGGACGAGCAGCACCAGTTCTACGTCATCAACCTCGAGGGCCGGAGCCCGGGCTTCGACGTCATGATGCTCGACGTCATCTGGGTGCCCGAGTTCGCGCGCGCCGGGTGGCTGCTGGACCTGACTCCGGGCCTCCACCCCGGGGAGCTCGCGCCGTACTTCCCGAGCACGGTCGAGGCGGCGACCGACCACGGCCGCGTCTGGGCACTGCCCTGGAACATGAATGTCGGGCTCCTCTACTATCGCGCGGACCTCCTCGGGAAGTACGGGCTCGCGCCGCCCGAGACCTTCGACGAGCTCGCGCGGCAGGTCGTGAGGATCCAGGCGGGTGAGCGCGACCCCGCGCTCGACGGCTACCTGTGGCAGGCCAAGCAGTACGAGGGGCTCGTCGTGAACGTCCTCGAGGCGTTCTGGGCGAACGGGACGCGACTGCTCGCGGACGACGGCACCCTCTTCCCCGAGCCCGGGCGGGCCGCCGAGGCCCTCGGGTTCCTCCGCGGGCTCATCGCGTCGGGCGTGAGCCCGGCCTGGACGCCCGCGGCGGACGAAGAGCTCTCGCGGCGCGCCTTCGGCGACGGCCGCGCGGTGTTCCTCCGGAACTGGCCGTACGCGATGGACCTGTTCCAGGCGCGGGACTCGCCGGTGCGCGGTCGCGTCGGGATCGCGCCGCTCCCGGGGCTCGCGGGCGGCCCGCGGGGCGCGGGCTCGACCGGCGGTGCGCACCTCGGCGTGTCCCGGCGGAGCCGCCACCCGGAGCTCGCGGTCGACCTCGCGCGCTTCCTCACGAGCGAGCGCGCCCAGAAGGCCATCGCGCTCGGCGCGGCCCTCTCCCCGACGCGCGAGGCCCTCTACCACGATCCCGGACTCGTGCGGAGCCGACCCGAGCTTCCCGCGCTCCACGCGCTCATGCGCGCGGGCCGATCCCGTCCCGTCACGCCTTACTACCTCCTGCTCTCCTCGACCGTCCAGCCCGAGTTCTCGGCGGTCCTGGTTGGCCTGAAGGCGCCGGCGCGCGCGATCGGCGACGCGCGCCTCCGGCTCTCCCACTTTCTGGACGCGCTGCGGTGACCGGGCGCACGCGCGCGGCCCGGCGGCAGGCCCTCCTGTTGCTGGCGCCCACGCTCGTGGCGCTCACTGCGCTCACGGTCTACCCGGGATGCTGGGTGGTGTGGCTCTCGCTCCAGCACCGCGTCCCGATCTTCGGCGTGGCGCGCTTCGCCGGGCTCGACAATTTCGCGTTCCTCGCGGTGGACCCGCGCTTCTGGAGCGCCGCCCGCACGACGGCGGCCTTCACCGCGCTCTCGGTCGCGCTCGAGCTCCTGCTGGGCGTCGCGGTCGCGCTCGCCCTCGCCCGCCAGCAGCGGGGCCGACGGCTCGGGCTCTCGCTCCTCCTCCTGGCATGGGCGATGCCGTCGGTGGTGACGGCGAAGCTCTACGAGTGGCTCTATCATCCGACGGCGGGCCTCATCAACGTGCTGCTCGGCGCTCACGCGATCAACTGGCTCGGCGACCCGCGCCTGGCGCTCCCGGCGGTCATCCTCGCCGACGTGTGGCGCAGCATGCCCTTCGTCGCGCTCCTCTGCTACGCGCGCCTGCGCACGATTCCCGCGGAGCTCTACGAGGCGGCCCAGGTGGACGGCGCCGGCCGGCTGGCGACACTCGGCCGAGTCACGCTGCCGCTGCTCGGTCGCATCGTGCTGCTGGCGCTCCTCTTCCGGACGCTCGACGCGCTGCGCGCCTTCGACATTATGTTCGTGCTCACCGGCGGCGGCCCGGCGGGGACCACCGAGACGCTCACGGTCTACGCCTACCGGAGCCTCTTCCAGATGCTCCAGCTCGGCTTCGGCTCGGCGATCAGCGTCGTCGTCTTTGCGCTCGTCATGGGCGCCGCGTGGGCCTACCTCCGGCTGCTCCGCCCGCGCGCGGTCGTGGCGTGAGACGCCCGGCACGGACCGCCGTCGACCTCCTGGTCCTTGTGGCCCTCGCCGCGTACGCGGCGCCGTTCTTCTGGCAGCTCCTGACCTCCTTGAAACCCGAGGGCGAGCTCCTGCGCGTCCCGCCGCTCCTGCCGAGCCGACTGACGCTCGCGCACTACCGCGTGGTGCTCGAGCAGAGCCTGATCCCCCGGGCGCTCGTGAACAGCGTGGGGATCGCGACGCTGACGACCCTCCTGGCGCTCGTCCTCGGCGTGCCGGGCGCGTACGCGATCGCGCGGCTCCCGCTGCCCGGCAAGAGCGCCCTCCTCCTCGCGATCGTCGCGAGCACGGCGTTCCCTCAGATCGCCACGGTGAGCCCGCTCTATCTCTTGATGCGCGCGCTCGGCCTCCGCGACACCTGGGCCGGCCTCGTCCTGGTCCACGCCTCGTTCGCGCTGCCCCTGACCGTCTGGCTCCTCGCCGGCTTCATCCGCGAGCTCCCCCTCGCGGCCGAAGAGGCGGCGTCCGTCGACGGCGCCGGCACGGTCGGCACCCTCCGCTGGGTGGTGGTACCGCAGCTATTACCCGGGCTCGCCTCGACCGCGCTCCTGACGTTTCTGTTCAGCTGGAACGAGTTCCTCTTCGCGTACACGTTCACGGCCTCGGAGGCGAGCCGGACGATCCCGGTCGCGCTGGCGCTCTTCCCCGGCGTCTACGAGGTGCCCTGGGGCGACATCGCGGCGGCCTCCATGCTCGCGAGCCTGCCGCCCGTGCTGATCGTGATCGTCCTCCAGCGGTTCCTGGTCAGCGGGCTCGTCGCCGGCGCGCTCAAGGAGTAGATCGCGCGCCGAGGGCGGGCCCGAGGACGCCACCCGTAGCGCAACGTTCGTCGAGACGGTTTACTGGTGCGCATGGCGGTGCTCATCCTCGTCGTGAACCGGTGCTGAAGCGCGCGCGGCGGCTCGTGGTCGCCGTGATCGGCGGCACGGTCCTCCTCGTCGGCGTCGCGATGATCGTTCTGCCCGGGCCAGCGCTGGTCGTCATTCCGGTCGGCCTGGCCATCCTCGCGACCGAGTTCGTCTGGGCGCGCCGCCTCCTGGAGCGTGTCCGGGAGCAGGTGCGGCGGGTGGCTCCGCAGGGCTCGGCCGGCGGGGGCACGCGCGACGGGGAGGACACGTCTTCGTCGTCGAAGACGCCGTGACGGGGCTCGATCGCGGGGCTTTCGCAGGGCTGGCCGTGCGAAAGCGGGGTACACTTCAGCCCGAGATCACGAGGTGCGCCATGGTCTTCAAATACATCATCGTCGCCACCATCGCGGCTTCCATCACCCTGTTCGCCCTCCAGAACAACGCCCCGACGTCCGTGCGCTTCCTGTTCTGGCAGCTCGATGCGGTCCCGTTGGCGACGATCATGCTCGTTTCCGTCGGGCTCGGCGTCGTGCTCGTGGGCGTGCCGCTCCTCGTCGAGCGCTGGCGGCTCCGCTCACGCCTGCGCGCGCTCGAGTCGCGGCTCAGCGCGGCCGGGACGGTGCCCGGCGAGCAGGACAGCGCCCCGGGGTCGTCGCCCTTCTCGCCGTGAGCGTGCGGCCGGCGGCGGGGCGCGCGCTCGAGTAGCATCGACGCAGGGAGGTCCTGAGAATGGCTGACTTCTGGCGCGATCTCGTCTGGACCGCCGTCCGCGACACGGTGGGCACGCTACGGGTGGTCATGCCCAGCGTCCTCGCGATGCTCACGCTGGTGGCCTTGGGCGCCGCGCTCGGCTGGGTCGGCGGCGCGCTCGTCGGGCGTCTCGCGCGCGCGGTGGACCTCGACCGGCGGAGCCGGACGTGGGGCCTGACGGGAGCGCTCGCGCGGGCGGGCGTCTCCAAGGCGCCGTCGCTCCTCCTGCGGCTCAGCGTGATCTGGAGCGTCTTCGTGGTCTTTGCGACCATGGGGATCGACGCCCTCGCGATTCCCGGCGCGCCGGGCGCCACGCGCACGCTGATGCATCTCCTGCCGCGCACGCTCTCTGCGCTGCTGATCCTCGTCGTCGGCTGGCTCGCGGCGAACTTCCTCGGGCAGGGCGTGCTGATCGCGGCGGTCAACGCGGGCCTGCCGGAGGCGCGCGTCCTGGCCCGCGCGGCCCGGTGGCTCGTCCTGCTGTTCGCGTTCGCGACGGCGCTCACCGAGATCGGGATCGGCCGCGACATGGTCGTGGTCGCCTTCGGCATCCTCTTCGGCGGGCTCGTGCTCGCCCTGGCGGTCGCGTTCGGCCTCGGCGGCCGCCACCTCGCGCGCCATATCCTGGAGCGCGGGCGGCGCCGCGAGCGCGAAACCCGCGACCGCGAGACCATCAGCCACATCTGAGACCCGTGCCGATCCCGCCGGGTCACGTGCGAAGATTTTCGTATGGACGAGGGTCTGGCGTGAGCCGCTGCGGGTTGGCGGTCCTCGGGCTGGTGCTCGCCCTCTGGCCCCGAGCCGCCGCGGGAGAGACCGCCGACGCGCCCGTCGAGCTGATCGACGTGACCGTCCAGTCCCGGAGTGACGGCGTCAGGGTCGACGTCAAGACGTCGGGCCCGCCACGGTACCGGAGCGAGCTGATGGACGGGCCGTACCGTCTCGTCCTCGATTTCGAGGACACCCTGTATCACTGGACGGTGGGACCCCTGGCGATCGACATCGATCCGGTCAAAACGATCCGCGGTGGGCAGTTCCGCGCGAACGTCGCCCGGCTGGTGATCGAGCTGACGCGCGAGGTTCCCTACAGGGTCGAGGCCCATCCGCGGGGGGTGCGTGTCCTCCTGGGCGCCGGGAGGGCGTCGGCCCCGCCTGGCGAGGCGCGGGTCCCGCCCGCCGAGGCGCCGAAGCCGGCGCCCCCGTGGCGTCTCGCCGGGACCGTGTTGCGCGCCGAGGGCTCGACCGCCTACATCGCCGACGCCGCGACGAGCCAGGTCAAGAGCTACCGTGTCGGTGACGCGATCGGTGACGGCGTCGTCGAGACGATCGAGGAGCGCCACGTCGTGCTAGGGACCCCGCGCGGCCCGGTCGAGCTGCGCATGGAGGAGCTGCCCCCGGCGCGCGTGCCGCGACGATAGGAGCGGGGCCCCGCGCGAGCGTGGCATACTGCAGTACGCGGAGGATCTGGATGTGAGCGGAGTGCTCATCACGTTCGAGGGAGTCGAGGGGTCGGGCAAGACGACCCAGATGCGACGCCTCGGACGCTGGCTGCGCGCCGAGGGGCACCGGGTCGAGTGCACCCGCGAGCCCGACGGAACGCGCCTCGGGCTCGCCGTGCGCCGCCTGTTCGAGCGCCCCGGCGTCCGGCCCGAGCCGCTCGTCGAGGTCTTCCTGTTCATGGCCGCGCGCCACCAGCACGTCGCCGAGAAGGTCCGCCCGTGGCTCGCGCGCGGCCGCGTCGTGCTCTCCGACCGCTACGCCGACGCGACCGTGGCGTACCAGGGCTACGGGCGCGGGATCGACCCCGACCTGATCCGTGAGCTGAACGTCCGGGCGACCGGCGGCGTCCTGCCCGACCTCACGCTGCTCTTCGACGTGGATCCCGCCGAGGGGTTCCGGCGGATTGGCGCCCGGCGGCGCGACCACTTCGAGCGCGAGGCGCTCGCCTTCCACCGGCGCGTGCGCCGGGGCTACCTGGAGATCCTGCGCGCGGAGCCCAAGCGCGTGCGGCTTGTGCGCGCGGCCGAGCCCCCGGCCGTGGTCGCCGCGGAGGTACGCGCGCTCGTCGAGGACTTCCTGCGTGGCGCTTGACGCGATCCGCGACCAGCCGCGTGCCGTGGCCCTGCTCCGGCGGGCGCTCGCGACCGACCGCGTCGCGCACGCGTACGCGTTCGTCGGGCCCACGGGCGCGGGACGGATGACGACGGCGCTCGCGTTCGCCCAGGCGTTGCTTTGTACCGGGGGCCGCGAGGCCGGTGCAGTCGGTGGGTGGCCTGAGCCGAGGCGCGAGGCCGGCGTTCCGCCCTGCGGGCGGTGCCAGGGCTGCCGGCTCGCCGCCGCCCGCGTGCATCCCGATCTCCACCTGATCGCGCCGACGCCGCCCGAGACGAACCCGAAGGGCGCCCGCGCGATCCGCATCGACGCGATCCGCGGGCTGGAGCGTCAGGCGGCGCTCCGACCCGTGATGGCGCCCCGGAAGCTGTTCGTCCTCGACGAGGCCGAGCGCATGACGGGCGAGGCGCCCCAGGCGTTTCTCAAGACCCTCGAGGAGCCGCCCGCCGCGACGGTGCTGATCCTCGTCCTGCCGCGGGCGCGGGCGCTGCCCGCCACCGTCGTCTCGCGCTGTCAGGTCGTGCGCTTCGAGCCGCGCAGCGCGGAGGCCGCCGTGGTGGCGCGCGCTCGGGCGCGCACGCTCCTCGGCGAGGTGAGGGCCGAGGGCGCCGACCTCATGTTCAGCCGAACCGAGCGACTCGACCGCGAGACGGCGGAGGGGCTCGTCGACGCCTACTGGCTCCTCTGCCGTGACCTCGTCCTGGCGAAGGCGGGAGCTCCCGCCTCGCTGCTGGCCGACGCCGCGCGTGCCGTGGAACTCGCCCGCGAGGCCGAGGCGTGGACGCTCGACGAGCTGCTCCAGTCGATCGACCTCTGCCGGCAGGCGCGGCAGGCGCTCGCGCGCAACGTGGCGCCCCGGCTGACCCTCGAGGTGATCCTGAGCCGCCTCGCCCTGCGGGCGGCATGAGGCGAGACCCATGGAATCCGAGCCAGAGTACCTGATCGGGGTTCGGCTGCACGAGAGCGCGCAGGCCGACGACTACAAGCTGGTCGGCCTGGACGCCCACGTGGGCGACCTCGTGGTCGTCGAGACGGGGCAGGACACCGCGGTCGGCGAGGTCCGGCGGCCCAGACGTGCGCTCCCGGAGGCCAAGCGCGACCGCCTGTACCGCCGCGTGGTGCGCCTCGCGATGCCGGCGGAGGCCCGCGAGTACCGCGAGCGCCGCGAGCGCGAGCAGCGGGCGATCGTCACCTGCCAGCAGCTGGCGCGCGGACGAGGGCTCTCGATGAAGGTGGTGGACGTCGAGATGCAACCGGCGGCGCGCCGTGTCACCGTCTACTTCAACGCCGAGGACCGCGTCGACTTCCGCGAGCTGGTCCGCGACATCGCGCGCGAGTTCCACTCGCGGATCGAGATGCGCCAGGTCGGCGCGCGCGACACGACCAAGCTCATGGACGGCATCGGGCCGTGCGGCCGCCAGCTCTGCTGCTCGTCCTACCTCCGGCGCTTCGAGCCGATCTCCGTGAGGATGGCGAAGGCCCAGGACATGCCGCTCACCGACAACCGGCTGCTGGGCAACTGCGGACGGCTGAAGTGCTGTCTCCTCTACGAGTTCTCGACCTACCAGGAGCTCCGGTCGCGCCTGCCACGGGTCAACACGCCGTGCCAGGCCTCGTGCGGCGGCGGGGGCTGCATGGCGGGCAAGGTGACGTCGATCCGCGTGCTCAAGCAGACGGTGGTGGTCGGCTTCCCCGATGGGACGGAGGCGGAAGTGCCGCTCGACCAGCTCACCTGGGAGGGGCGGCCCCACATCCAGGCCCAGCTCGAGGACTCGTGACCGACCGCGCCCGCGTCTTCTACCTCACGACGCCGATCTACTACGTCAACGACCGCCCCCACCTCGGCCACGCCTACACGACGATCGCGGCCGACACGATGGCGCGCTACCACCGGCTCGCGGGCGACGACGTCTGGCTCCTCACCGGCACCGACGAGCACGGCGACAAGATCGCGCAAGCCGCGGCCAAGGCGGGCGTGACGCCGCAGGCGCTGGCCGATCGCAACTCCGCCGCGTTCCGCGAGACCTGGAACGCGCTTGGCATCGCGAACGACGATTTCATCCGCACGACGGAGCCGCGCCACACGAAGGTCGTCCAGGCGATCCTCCAGACGCTCTGGGAGGCGGGCGAGATCTATCTGGGCAACTACGGCGGCCAGTACTGCTTCGGGTGCGAGCGCTTCTACACCGAGAAAGAGATCGTCGATGGTAAGTGCCCCGACCATCAGACGCCGCTCCAGTGGATCGAGGAGGAGAACTACTTCTTCAAGATGTCGAAGTACCAGGCGTGGCTCGTCGAGACCATCGAACGCCAGCCGGACCTGATCCGGCCGGAGCGCTACCGCAACGAGATCCTCGGGTTCCTGCGCGATCCGCTCCAGGACCTGTCCATCAGCCGGCCCAAGAGCCGATTGAACTGGGGAATCCCCCTGCCGTTCGACGACAAGTACGTCACGTACGTCTGGTTCGACGCGCTCATCAACTACGTCTCTGCGCTCGGCGGGCCGGGTGACCCACGCTTCGAGACGTACTGGCCCTCGGCCCAGCACGTGATCGCGAAGGACATCGTCAAGCCCCACGCGATCTACTGGCCGTGCATGCTGAAGGCGGCCGGCCTGCCTCTCTACCGGCACCTCAACGTCCACGGCTACTGGACGCTCGGCGGCCGCAAGATCTCGAAGTCCGTGGGGAACCTCGTCGAGGCGCTGGCGCTCAAGGACACCTACGGCAACGACGCCTTCCGCTACTTCATCCTGCGCGAAATGGTCTTCGGCCTCGACGCCGACTTCTCGGAGGAAGCGCTGGTCGGACGGCTCAACGCCGACCTCGCCAACGACCTCGGCAACCTCGTCTCGCGCGCGACGACGCTGATCGTGAACTTCGGCGGGATCCGGCGAGGGTGGCAGGCCGGAGACGTCGGCGAGCTGGAGACGCGTCTCGAGCGCCGCTCGGCGCAGGTGATCCGGGACGTTGCGGCCGCGCTGGACGAGTTCGCGTTTCAGCGAGCGCTCACCGCGATCTGGGCGTTCGTCGGCTCGGTGAACGGGTACGTCGACACGACGCAGCCGTGGGCGCTCGCCAAGGACGAGACACAGCGAACGCGCCTGGACGTCGTTCTCTACGCCCTCGGCGAGTCGCTTCGTTTCCTCGGCATCATCCTGACGCCGTTCCTTCCCGACGCCGCGACGAAGATCCGGGTCGGGCTGGGCCAGTCGGGCGAGCCGACGCTCGCCGACGCCGTCTGGGGGCGGCTCACCGCGGGCACGCGCGTCCAGAAAGTCTCCGGGCTCTTCCCGCGGGTCGACGACAAGAACAAATCGGACTTGGAGATCGGAGCCACGGGCACCTCAAGCAGGCCACCCTCGGGACAGTCCGGCCCCGCGGCACTCGTTACAATAGCCGGCCCCGCGGCCCCCGCTACAATATCCGACGTCGGCAAGCTCGAGCTGCGCGTCGCGGAGGTGCTGACCGCGGAGCCCGTGCCCAAGTCGAAGAAGCTCCTCAAGCTCACCGTGTCGCTCGGCGGCGAGCCGCGGACGCTCGTCGCCGGGATCGCCGAGCACTACGCCCCGGCGGAGCTCGTGGGCAAGAAGGTCGTCGTCGTGGCGAACCTCGAGCCGGTGAAGCTCATGGGGATCGAGTCCAACGGTATGGTGCTGGCGGCCTCCACCGAGGGGAAGCTCGCCGTGCTCACGGTCGACCGGGACCTGCCGCCGGGGGCGACGATCACGTGACGCCGCGCTCCGAGCTCGGCCAGAACGAGTTCGTGGACGCGGTGCTCCAGGTTGCGGGGCGCGACGCGTCGATCGCGCGTGTGCTGCGCGAGATCTGCGGCCTCGACGGCGCGGTCCGCGCGAGCGCGCTCGACCTCGTCGGCGCCCACCTTCGCATCCACTCCGCCGCCGGCGACGTCCTCGACTGCGTCGCGGCCCTCAAGCGCGACGACGTCGCGCGGCGGATCGCCGAGCGGCTCGGCCCGGCCTAGCGCCGGACCCGCCGAACCGCGCGCGTGGAACGGGCGCTGGCCTTTCTGTCGACCTGGGGCGTCTCGTGCGCCTCGTTCGGCGGCGGGCTCCTCACGCTGTTCGTCTTCCGTCGCGGCCTGCCGAATGTCGGCTGGACCGTCGGCTACCTCCTGCTCCTCTGGCTGCTCTTCGCCGTCTTCGTCGACATCCGGGCGCTCGAGGGTTCGGAGCGCAAGTCCCTGCGGCTCCTCGTCACGGCGGTCGATTACACGATCCAGACCCTCTACCACGGCCTGCTCCTCTTCGTGCTCCCGGCGTACTACGCCGCCACCACCCTCACCTCGCGGAACGCCGGTTTTCTCGCGCTGCTCGTGGCCCTGGCGCTCCTGGCGACCTTCGACCCCTGGTACCGGGCCGTCGTCCAGCCGCGGCCGTGGCTCGGCTATGTCTTCTTCGTCGTGTCGATCTTCGCGTCGCTCAACGTGGCGCTGCCGCTGGTGGGCGTGGCGCCGTTCCCGTCGCTCATCGCGAGCGCGTTCCTGGCGTCGGTCGCGCTCACGCCCGCCGTCCGGCGCGGTCAGCGCCTGGACTGGCCCACGGCGTTCCGGACCACCGTCGCCGTGGGGGTCGTGGCGGCGACGGTCGTCGCGCTCGGCCGTGCCGTGATCCCGCCGGCGCCGCTCTTCCTCGCGCGCGCCGTGATCGCGTGGGACGTGTTGAGCACCGACGCGCTCGAGCTCGCCCCCGATCCCATCGGCGCGGACGAGCTCAGAGCGCGGGGCCTGATAGCGTACACTCCCATCTACGCGCCCGCCGGGCTGTCCCAGGCGGTCACCCATGTGTGGCGGCGCGACGGGCAGGTGGTGAACGTGGTGAACCTCTCCCCCGTCCGGGGCGGGCGGCTGGAAGGGTTCAGGACCTATTCGCGCAAGACGTCGTTTCCGGCCGATCCGACGGGCCGCTGGACGGTGGACGTCGAGACGGGCTCGGGTCAGCTCATCGGCCGGCTGCGCTTTCGTGTGACCCCGTGAGAACTCCGATTTCGCGACGAGAGGAGGCCGTCATGCCCGAGACAGTACGCGCCGTCGACTATTTTTACGTGCTGGTGCTCGACAAGCCTGGCGAGGGGGCACGGATCCTGGGCGAGCTCAAGCGGGCGGGCGTGAACCTGGTCGCCTACTCGGGCTTCCCGAGCGGGCGCGGGGCGCAGCTCGACTTCGTCCCGACCGATCCCGACGCGTTCCGGGCCGTCGCCAAGCAGAACAAGTGGAAGGTGAAGGGCCCGAAGCGCGCGTTCGTGATCGAGGGGGACGACCGGATCGGCGCCTGCTCGGACGTTCTCCAGAAGCTGGCCGCGGCGAAGATCAACGTGACCGCCATGGACTCGGTGGCGGCCGGTTTCGGGCGCTGGGGCGCGATCCTCTGGGTCAAGCCGGGCGCCGTCAAGAAGGCGGGCGCCGTCCTGGGAGCGATGTGACGCCGGACCTCTTCGACACCCACGCGCACCTGCACTTCCCGGAGTTCGCGGACGATCTCGGCGCCGTGCTGGCACGGGCGCGGGCCGCCGGGGTGCGGCGCATGATCACGATCGGCACCGATGTCCCGAATTCGCGCGCGGCCGTGGCGCTCGCCGCGCGCGAGCCCGACGTCTGGGCCGCGGTCGGCATCCATCCCCACGAGGCGAGCCTGGCCGACGAGGCCCAGCTCGTGGAGATCGAGCGGCTCGCCGCGGCGCCGCGCGTGGTCGCCATCGGTGAGACCGGGCTCGATTTCTTTCGCAACCTCTCGCCCCACGACGCCCAGGCGCGCGCGTTCCGGGCCCAGCTCGCCCTCGCGCGGCGGGCGAGGAAGCCCGTGCTCGTCCACTGCCGCGACGCTCACGAGGAGACGCTCGCGATCCTCGCGGAGATGCCTGTGAGCGAGACGGGCGGGATCATGCACTGCTTCTCGGGCGACACGGCGGTCGCCAAGCGCTGTCTCGACCTCGGCCTGTTGATCTCGCTCGCGGGGCCGGTGACCTATCCGAAGGCGCGCGCGCTGCCCGAGGTCGCGACGCTCGTCCCCGCCGACCGCCTCGTCGTCGAGACCGACTGCCCGTACCTGCCGCCCCAGCCCCACCGGGGCCAGCGCAACGAGCCCGCCTACCTCACGATCACCGCCGCGCGCGTGGCCGAGCTGCGTGGCGAGCCGCTCGCCGGGCTCGCGGCCCGCATGTCGGAGAACGCCCGCCGGCTCTTCGGTTTGTGAGCCTGCGCGACCTGCGGCTCTACGTCCGCGGGCGGATCAACAGCCAGCTGAGCCGGGTGCTCAACGCCCGCGGCGGCGGCTCGACCGTGACCCCGCCTCCCGTCGACGCGGTCATCGCCGGCGACCGCGCGCCCCTGGCGCTGGTCCGTCTCCTCGCGGGCCGGCCGAACGTCGAGCGCGAGGCCGCGGTCGCCCGCTACCTCGCCGCGCGCGGCGTGGGCTTCGCGCGTCAGCGCTTCGAGACGTTCGAGGGGCGCGGGGAGAACTTCGCCGTGGACGTGGGCGCGGGCCCGCGCGTGCTGCTCCTGATCGCCCACCACGACGCGGTGCCGGGAAGCCCGGGCGCCAACGACAACGCGGCGGCGGTCGGCATTCTCCTCCACCTGCTCGAGCGCGCGAGGGTCCCGCCGGACCTCCGCGTGCGCTTCCTCTTCACCGCGAGCGAGGAGCTCGGCTATCTCGGCGCGCGGGCCTGGGTGCGCGAGGCCGAGGTGGCGGGGATCGCCGGCGTGCTGAGCCTGGAGCTCTGCGGCATCGGCGACAGCCTCGCGGTGTGGGACGCGGGCGACGAGACGCCCTTCCTCGGTCGTGTGCGCGGCGCGCTCGAAACCCTCGGCCTCAGGCGGGACGTCGGCTACCACGTCGTCGGGCGCATTCCGCTCTTCGGGAGCGACCACCGGGCGTTCGCCGCGAGCGGCGTCCCCGCCTACGGCCTCACGGTGATCCCGTCGACCGAGGCCGAGGCGCTCCGGCGGTTCGTGTTCAGCCCGGTGCGGAGCGCGCTCCGGCACCTCCTCCGCCGCCCGGTGCCCTTCGACACCTACCACACCCCGCGCGACGCCGTCGCCACGCTGGACCCACGGGCGCTCGCTCTCGTCGGCCGCGCGCTCGACGCGGTGATCGCCGCGCTCGGGTGACGCGCGACTAGGGGAGGCCCGGCCCAGGCTTGATGCGGGTCAGGAGGCGCCGGCTCCGCGGCGCTTCGGCCTCGGGGACCAGGATGACGACCTCGCCCTGGTCGCCGACCGAGAACGGGTGCACCGAGTGGGCGAGGTGCGAGCGCAGGAGCGTCGGGATGCCCTCGCTCTCGAACAGGCTCTTCACGACGACCGCCTCCGCCCGATCGCAGCGGTGCACGGCCACGAGGCTCCGCGAGTCGCGCGGCTCGGGCGGACGCGTCGGAAAGCGGATCACCTTCCCGCGGCGGGTCATCGGTCAGAGTATAGTTCGGCGGCGAAGAACGCGGGGGACGGGCGCGGGCTGGGCCATCTCGCCGCGAGCCTAACGCGGAAGTGACGTACAATCTGGCCCTGGACCCCGAACCATCCGGACGCGAGGTGCCTATGGAGAAGTTCGAGTATTTCAGCGGCACGCCAGAGGTCGGGATCGTCCCCCGCGCGCCCCACGCCGGGCCCCTCGTCCGCCAGCTCTACGAGCAGGAGCACGGCCGGGGCGGCTTCGCGGGCAAGGTCACCCACAGCTATCATCTCTACCCTCCCACCAACTGGCTGCCCGCGGAGACGCGCGTGCTGGACGGCCACGTATGGGCGCCCCACTGGGACTCGCCGCTCGGGCCCATCGGCGGCACCCACCACCTCCTGAACGTCATGACGCCCGACACGCCGCGCGACGTGTACCGCGGGATGGCGCGGCTCGTCGCGAACGCGACCGTGGCGATGCACGTCACGGCCCCGCGCGCCTCCATGGACTACTTCTTCGAGCACCACTCGGCGACGCTCGTCTTCTTCGTCCACCAGGGCGGCGGCACGCTCGAGACGACCTTCGGCCCGATCGAGTTCCGGAAGGGCGACTTCCTGATCGTCCCGAAGGGGATCACTCACCGATTCGAATTAGCTGCCGGCCCGCAGTACTACTGGGTGTACGAGTCCTTCGCGGGCGACCCCGAGAAGGCCGAGTCGCCCACGACCGGGCAGTTCATCACCCACAGCCGGAGCGATTACAAGTACCCGCGCACGCTCGACACGCGGAACGAGTCCGGGCGGTTCGAGATCGTCTCGAAGGTCGCCGACGTGTATACCCGCCGCGTGCATCCGACCCACCCCTTCGACGTCGTCGGGTGGCGGGGCGACTACCTCCCGTACAGGTTCGCCGTCGAGGACGTGCGACCGCTCGTCGCCGACCGTTCGCACGTGCCGCCCTCGGGCCACACGATCTTCAAGCTCCCGGGTTGCTACATCTGCATCTTCACCGTCCGCTCGGTCGAGAAGGAAGGGATGTGGCTGCCGTTCTTCCACAAGAACCTCGACTACCTGGAGACGCTCGGCTATCACTTCGGCGACTTCTTCAGCGGCGGCGGCGTCGTCCGTGAGGGGATGGTGACGCTCCACCCCGTCGGCCTGCCGCACGGTCCGAAGCCGGCCTCGCTGAAGGCGTTCCTGGACGGGAAGAATCCGGGCGTCCACAACGAGGTGGGGATCATGGCCGATCTCGCGAACCCGACCGAGATCTCGGAGTTCGCGCTCTCGCTCTCGACGCCCGACTACATGGCGGCCTGGTCCGCCTACACGACCGATCCGCGCTTCGTGCACCGGCCCGACAGGCTCGCGGAGGTCCGCGCGCTGGCCGAGCGCCACGCCGACGCGCGCGACGAGCTCCGGCCGAGGTATCCGGAGCGCGAGTGACGGCGGTCGGCGTCCGCTCCGAAGAAGCGGAGCGCGCCGCGGCGCTCGCCTTCGACCTGCGCGCGCTGCCCGACGACTTCTACGCGGACCCGTTTCCCGCCTACCAGCGGCTGCGGCGCTGGGACCCCGTGCACCGCTGCCCCGACGGGACCTACTTCCTCACGCGCTACGACGACGTCCTCGCCGTCTACGCGGACCACGCGACGTGGAGCTCCGACAAGCGCGTGGAGTTCGCGCCGAAGTTCGGCGCGAGCCCCCTCTACGAGCACCACACCACGAGCGTCGTCTTCCGCGATCCGCCCGATCACACGCGCATCCGAAGGCTCTTCGCCCCGGCGTTCACGCCGAAGGCGCTGGCGGCGCTCGAGCCGCGCGTCGTCCGGTTCGTGGACGGGCTCCTCGACCGCGCCGCGGCCCGGGGCGGGATGGACGTGGTGGACGACTTCGCCGCCGCGCTTCCCGTCCAGCTGATCGGCGACATGCTCGGCGTGCCGCAGGCGGAGCGCGCGCCGCTGCGCGCCTGGTCGCTGGCGATCCTCGGCGCGCTCGAGCCGGAGCCCGGCCCGGAGCGCCTCGAGGCGGGCAGCCGCGCCGTGGAGGAGTTCAAGGACTACCTCCGCCGGCTGATCGCCGACCGGCGGCGCCGACCGTCCACCGACCCCGGTGAGATCCTCTCGGCGCTCCTCGCGGCCGAGGACGCCGGCGACCGGCTCACCGAGCTCGAGCTCCTGCACCAGTGCATCTTTCTCCTGAACGCCGGCCACGAGACCACGACGAACCTGATCGCCAACGCCGTCGTGAGCCTGCTCGAGCACCCCGTGGAGCTGGCGCGCCTGCGGGCGGAGCCGGGGCTCCTGGAGAGCGCCGTGGAGGAGTTCCTGCGCTTCCAGAGCCCGAACCAGCTCGGCAACCGGCGCGCCGTGGCCGACGCGGCGATCGGCTCCGTCGCGATGCCCGCGGGGACGCTCGTCACGCTCGGAATCGGGGCGGCCAACCGCGACCCCGCCCGGTTCCATGAGCCGGACCGCCTCGACCTCGGGCGCACGCCCAATCGCCACCTCGCGTTCATCACGGGCATCCACGCGTGCGCCGGGATGTGGCTCGCGCGGATGGAGGGCCGCGTCGCGATCGGCCGACTCGTCGCCCGGTTCCCGACTCTGCGCGCGGCGGGACGGCCGGTGCGCGCCCGGCGCGCGCGCTTCCGGGTGCTGAGCTCGTTCCCCGTCGCCCTATGACGCGCCTCGCGCGCCCCCGCCTCCCCGAGCCGCACCGCTGACCCCCGCCGCCGGACCCGTCGTCGCCTGCCCGTGCGGGGAGGTGTACGAGCTCAAGCCCGAGTACGCGGGCCGGCTCCTCGAGTGCCCGGCGTGCGGACGCCACCTGCGCGCCGGGTCGCCGCCCGGGAGCACCCGGTCGGGGGCGTCCCAGGGCGATCCCGAGGCGTTCGACCGCGACGTCTTCCTGCTCCGGGAGCGCGTGTTCACGATCCGGTCGAAGTACGAGGTGTGGGCCGAGGACGGCACGGCAATCCTCTACGTGGAGCGGCCGACGTACCCGCTGCGGACGCTCGTCGCGTACCTCGCCGGCCTCGTCGCGGGGTTCGTGGTGCTCGCCCGGCTGGGGTACTTTGCCGAGACCGCCGGTCCGCTCGTCGGTCCGCTGCTGATGCTGCTCGCCCTCCCGGCCACCGCGTTCGTGTTCATGGTGATCTCGATGTCGCTGCGCCCGCTCCGGCACGTCACGGTCTATCGCGACGAGTCGCGCGCGGAGATCGTGCTCCGGGTGCTGCAGGACCAGCGCGTCGCGTTCCTCACCCGCACGTACACCGTGCTCGCGAGCGGCGGTGAGCCCATCGCGAAGCTCCGAAAGACCTACATCCACAACATCGTGCGCAAGCGCTGGTACGTCGAGGCGCCCGACGGCCGGAGGCTCGCCATGGCCATCGAGGACTCGATCGTCCTGTCGCTCCTGCGCCGGGTTCTGGGCCCGCTCTTCGGCTTTCTGAGGACGAACTTCGTGCTGGTGCGCGGCGAGCATGCGGAGGTCTTCGGGGAGTTCAACCGGAAGTTCACGCTGCTCGACCGCTACGTGCTCGACCTCTCGGCCGACCCCGCGCGGGCCTTCGACCGGCGGGTCGCGCTGGCGCTCGGGGTCATGCTGGACACGGGCGAGCGGCGATGACCGAGACGCCCGAGCAGCCGCTCCCGATCACGCCGGACATGCTGCTCTCGCGCCGTGTCGACTTCGAGCGGCGGATGCGCCGGGCGCCGCCGGTCACGCTCGCGACCATCGCCGTGCTCGTCGTGGTCTTCATGGCGGAGGTGGCCGCCGGCGCCCTCGCGTCACGCCGCGGGATCGTGGCGGCGGGCGCGCTCGTCCGCGAAGGCGTGGCCGCGGGCGAGTACTGGCGTCTGCTGAGCGCCACGTTCCTGCACGGCAGCGTGGATCACCTCGTCGGCAACGCGATCGCGCTCTACATCCTGGGCATGGTCTGCGAGCACGCGTTTGGCCACGGCCAGTTCGTCATTCTCTACGTCACGAGCGCGCTCGCCGGCTCGCTCGTGAGCCTCCTGACGAGCCCGGGGCCCTCGGTGGGCGCGTCGGGGGCGATCTTCGGCCTACAGGGCGCGGCGATCGTCCTCTTCCGCACCCACCGTGACCGGTTGCTGCTCCGCGACCGGCGCGTCGGGTTCGTGCTCCTGGTCTGGGCGATCTACACGATCGTCGGCGGGCTCCTGACACCGCTGATCGATAACGGCGCCCACCTGGGCGGTGCGCTCGGCGGGGCGCTCGTCGCCCGGCGGCTCGATCCCGTCGTTCTGGCGCCGCTGTCCGCCGCGCAGGCGGCGACGGTGCGCCGCCGGCTCTGGCTCATCGCCGCGGTGCTCGCCTACACGGTCTGGGGGTGGCTTCGCGCATAGTCGGGCCCGCGCGTCAGCGCGAACCCGGCGGCGTGAGCGAGATCCGGCAGACCTCTCGACCGTCTTCCACCACGGTCTCGGGGAGGCCGCAGTCAAGGCTGAGCCTGGGCTCCCTGATCCTGAGCGGAGCGCCCGGGATGGGGCCGGCCGTGGGGAACCCGTCGCGCATCAGCGCGTCGAGCCCGAACTCCCGCCACATCGCCCGCACGAGCGTCCGGGCCGCGGCGAACAGGCCGCACTGTTCCCCCTTGGAGACCTTGTAGGCGGTGCCGACGCCGTTGACGAGCTCGCCCAGCGGGCAGGCGGTGCTGGGGCGGAGCTGCGAGAGTGTCACGTGCCAGAGGTGGCACGAGCCGGCGCGTCGCAACAGCTCGTCGACGACGTAGCGGTCGGCCGCGCCGTGTCCGGTCCGCTGCGCCAGCGCCCGGGCGAGCTCGCCCCGGAGATTCGGCAACTCGTCGTCGTCGAGGTTCGGGCCGAAGATCGGAAACGAGCCGAGCGCGTCCCGATTGGCGGAATCGAGGCCGAGCAGATGCAGCGCCTCGCTCCGCTTCACCGCCAGGAGGTCGCCCGTGGCGTCGTTGAGGTTGGGATCCACGAGGAAGCCGTACCACGGACGGAGGTCGTCGAGTCGCGCCCGTCGCCTCGCCTTGACCGAGGTATCGGTGTACGCGTCGACCGAGATCATCAGGCATCCTCGCGGGAGGCCGTATCGGCGCAGCAGGTCCGGCGGCGCTCCGGCGGGCTCGGCGGCCGGCGCGTCGTCGAGGTAGCGCTTCGCGAGGTGGTTCTGCAGCACCTTCACCAGCGTGCCGATGCCGAGGTTGTCGATCGGCCCGCCGTCGAAGAGGTGGACGTACCGGCGGTCGTCGCCCGTCCGATAGTCCCGGAGGGTGACGCTCGCAAAGGCGGCGGGGAACGCCCCGGAAGCCATCACGGCTCGCGCGACCGGGTAGCTGGCGAGGTCGGACCCGAGGCGGTTGAACTCCTCGTTCGCGAACACGAACTTGCGGCCGTTGACCGCGTTGGAGGCGTTGATGAGAAGGCTCGGGCGCGGGACGAGGCGTCGGCCCAGATCCGCGAACGTGGCGCCGTGGAAGAGATTGGCGTCGAAGACCTGGACCATGATGTCCGAGCGGTCGAACGCGGTGAACCAGTAGCGGAGCGCGTTGCGCGGATCGAACCAACGGACGAGCCACCGGAGCTGGAAGTCGCGGGCGAAGCGCGCGTCGACCTCGCGCCGCGTGAACGCGATGCCGCGCTCGCCCTGGAGCATGTAGTAGGCCGCGGCGAGCGAGCCGCCCGAGACCGACGAGATCGCGTCGACCCGGTCGAGCGCGCCCAGCTCGGCGAGCTCCAGCATCACGGCCGCGCCGAAGTTCGCCGCGCGGCTCCCGCCGCCGGACAGCGCGAGCCCGACGAACATCCCGTCCCGGAACGCGTCCGCGGACAGGGTCACGGCGGCGACCGTCGCATTGTCGCGTCCGTCGCGGTTGACGCTCGCCCACCACGGGACGAGGGTGCAGGCGGAAAGCAAGAGCGCGAGGACGGGCAGGGCGGAGCGCCTCATGCCGTCGGCCCGAGGGGAAGCCGGAGGTCGGCGGCGGCGGGCAGGCCGGGGAGGGACGTTGCGGCGCGCGCGCCGCGGCAGATCGCGTGGGCGACCGCGTCGGCCGCGGCGAGGCCGAGGCGGGTGAGATCGGCGCGGAGGTCGCCGAGCGAGAGCGCGAAGAGCGTGTCGCCGTCGAAGGCCGTGTGGGGCGGCGAGAGCGCGCGCGCGAAGCCGAGCATCCCGAGCGAGGCCAGCGTGGCGGCGTCCGCGCGGTCGAGGCGCGCGTTGGTCGCGACCACGCCGATCGTCGTGTGCTCCGGCGCGGCGAAGCGCCCGAGCGCGGCGCCCGCGAGGAGCTCGCGGGCCGAGTCCACGAGCCGCCGCCCCTCGGCGGCGTCGCGCGTACCGGCGACGAGAGCGCCCGTCTCGGGGTCGCGCACGTCGCCGATGGCGTTGACCGCCACGAGCGCGCCGACGACGATCTCGCCGAGCCGCACGCTCGCGCTGCCGATGCCGCCGCGCATCGCGCGGGCGATTCCGTGGATCTTGCCGACGCTCGCCCCGGCGCCCGCGCCGACGCTGCCCTCGGCCACGGCGCCCGCGACGGCGCGCGCGGCGGCCTCGTACCCCATCTCGCGCGTGGGGCGGGCGCGACGGTCGCCGACGCCGAGGTCGAACAGGAAGGCGCCCGGCACGTGCGGGACGATGGCCGGGCCTGCGGTGAAGCCGACGCCGCGCTCCTCGAGCCACCGCATCACGCCGTAGATCGCCTCCTCGCCGAACCGGCTGCCGCCGCCCAGGACGGCGCCGTTGACCGTCGTGACGAGGTGGCGGGGGTGGAGGTAGTCGAGGCCGACGACGTCGTTGGCGCCGCCGCGCAGCGCGACGCCGCCCGTCGCGGGGCGGTCGCACAGGACGACCGTGACGCCGGTGAGGCCGATCGGGTCTGCCGCGTGCCCGACGCGGAGTCCCGGGACGTCTGTGATCATTTTAACGAGGTCCGCGCGGCCGGTGCGATTGGTGGGTGGCCTGAGACGAGGCGCGGCCCGGCTGCGTTGCACATGTCGCGATTCATTCCACGCCGGGTCCGCGCGGCCGGTGCGATTGGTGGGTGGCCTGAGACGAGGCGCGGCCCGGCTGCGTTGCACATGTCGCGATTCATTCCACGCCGGGTCCGCGGGGCCGGTGCGATCGGTGGGTGGCCTGCGACGCGGCGCGCCCCGGCGGCGTCCGGCAAGTCGCTCTTCACTCCGCGGGACGAGGTTTGCGACTGACGTCGGAGGCGCGAAGCCGGCCCGAGGCGACTTCCGCCGCCACGTCGAGGGCCCGCCGGGCGAGGGCGCGCGCGAACGGGTGACGACCCGCGTCGGCGTCGGGATCGGCGAGCGCGGCCGCCGCTGCCCGGGCGAGTGCGCCGAGGTCGGCGCGCCCCGTCGCGTCGAACACGAGCGCCATCTCGGCGAGTCGCCGCGCCCAGCGGCGGCGCGCCTCGGGGCCGAGCTCGCGCGCGATCACGCGGCCGACGATCGCGTCCTCGCGCTCGGCCTTGACCTGGTCGGAGACGACGAGTCGGCTCTCACGCGCCGCGAGGAGCTCGACCGCGTCGACCTGCACGGCTTCCGGATCGAGGAACCAACCGGCCATCTCGGGGAGCTCGGCGAGCGCGGCCGAGCGCTCGACCAGCGCGGGATCGGCGGCCGGAAGCCGCGGCGGCGCCGGCGCGGCGGCCCCGTCGAAGAGCCGGCGCCAGCGCGCGAAACCGTCGGGCGGCGCGGTTCCCTCCGCCGCATGGATGGCCAGCGCCTCGGCGACGAGGCCGACTGCGCGCGCGGGATCGCACTCGACCCACGGGAGCTTCTGGGACGACCGGAGGGCGGCGAGCTCGGCCTCGAGCCGCCGCTTGGTGATCTCGCCCCCCGCGACCTCGAGCATCCCGGCCGTATCGTTGACGATGAGCGAGCAGAGGGCCGCGCCGCCGAAGCCGCCCTCGAAGAGGATCCAGAGGGCGCGTGAGCCGCTGCCGTCGACGCCCGAGGCCCACGCGCGCGTGGCGCGCTCGGCCGCGCGCTCGACGACGGGGCGTGGCGCTGGACCGGGGGGCGGCGTCACGCCCCGCTGGGCCAGCCGGTAGAGCGCCCGCTTCGCGGCGCGTCGCACCGCGCGCTCGGCGCCCGACGCGAGCAGAGAGAGCGCGGGCAGGGCCTCGGCGCCGTGGGCGTCGGCGAACGAGCGGAGCGTGTCGTCCAGGGCGTCCTCGGCGAGGCCGCGGAGCCGCTCGGCGTCGAGGGCGGGCACGGTCATCCGAAGGTGAGCCCGAAAAACGGGTGCTGCGGATGGTCGTGGAAGTGGGCCTTGCGCGCGTACTCGAGCACGGCCACGTAGCGCTCGAAGCGGTCGGCCAGCCGCCGGTAGAGCGGCGCGCCGGTGCCGCCCGTGCGCGAGCTCGCGCGGTCGTGCTCGGAGACGAAGGCATACGCGCGCTTGCCCTGGTCGATGTAGTAGCGGGTCGAGGCGGTTCGCTCGACGCGCTCCGGGAAGATCCCGGTCATGAAGAGTGTGAAGTCGCCGATGTGCCGCCGTACGACCACCTCGCGCTCGGGCTGGAAGGAGGCCGGGTTCTCCCAGGCGGCCTGCGTCTCGAGGAGCATGTCCACGACGGTCTCGAGGCGCGGCATCGCGAACCCCTGCGGGTAGAGGTGGTCGGTGCGGGCGAAGCGCGTCAGGAGATCGGCGAGGTACGCCGAGGCGGGATCGTCGCCCAGGGCCAGATCGCCGAGACTCGCTCCGATCGCCCGACCGAAGAACTGCCGGAGCTCCACGATTCGGATGATAGCAAAAACTTGCTAGAATCCGAGCCCGTGGCCGACCGACCGGATACCAAGCTCTCCTGGATGCTCGTCGCGGCGAGCGTGCTGTTCGCGGTCCTCCTGCTCTACGTCATGTTCGTCGGCTACCTTCCCGCGAAGCGGCGGATGGCGAGTCTCGAGGTCGAGCTCAAAGAGCTCTACCAGCACGAGGCGGAGCTCCAGACGAAGGTCCAGGCGCAGGCGCAACGCGAGCGCCAGCTCGCGACGCTCTCCGCCGAGCGCGACGCGCTGGCCAAGCGCGTCGACGCGCTCGAGCGCGAGCTCGTCGCCGCGCGCAGACGCCGCTGAGCGCGCCTGCCGCAGGCCACCCACGGAGCGCGGCGGCCTCGCGGCCCCCGCTACAACGCCGCTGAGCGCGGCTGCCGCAGGCCACCCACGGAACGCGGCGGCCTCGCGGCCCCCGCTACAACGTCGCTGAGCGCGCCTGCCGCAGGCCACCCACGGAACGCTCCGGCCTTGCGGCCCCCGCTACAACGCCGCTGAGCGCGCCTGCCGCAGGCCACCCACGGAACGCGGCGGCCTCGCGGCCCCCGCTACAACGTCGCTGAGCGCGCCTGCCGCAGGCCACCCACGGAACGCTCCGGCCTCGCGGCCCCCGCTACAACGCCGCTGAGCGCGCCTGCCGCAGGCCACCCACGGAACGCGGCGGCCTCGCGGCCCCCGCTACAACGTCGCTGAGCGCGCCTGCCGCAGGCCACCCACGGAGCGCGGCGGCCTCGCGGCCCCCGCTACAACGTCGCTGAGCGCGCCTGCCGCAGGCCACCCACGGAGCGCGGCGGCCTCGCGGCCCCCGCTACAATATCCCGAGCAGCTTCTCGTTCGCCTCGCGGAGGCCGACCGAGATCCGGAGGTGGCCGGGGAAGCCGACGTCGGCGCCGTCCCGCACGAGGAGGCCCGCGTGGAGGAGCTTGTCCCTGAGGGCCGCCGCGTCGGGGACCTTCACGAGCAGGAAGTTCGCCTGCGACGGCGGGAAGGTATAGCCGCGCTTCTGCAGCCCCTCCGAGAGGAAGCGGCGCTCCTCGAGGACGTGGCGCCGGGTCCGCTCCCAGTGCTCGCCGTCCTCGAGCGCGGCGAGCGCCGCGGCTTGGCCGAGGCGGTTGACGTTGTAGGGTGCGCGCACGCGGTTCAGGCGGTCGCACGTCTCTGCCGTCGCCGCCGCGTAGCCGACGCGGAGCCCCGCGAGCCCCGCGATCTTCGAGAAGGTTCGCAGCACGATCAGGCGCGGATAGCGCGCGAGAAGGGCGACGCCGTTGGGATACTCGGGGTCGTCCGCGAAGTCGTAATAGGCCTCGTCGAGGACGACGAGCGGCGGATCGGCGCCGAGCGCGTCGAGGAACGCGAGGAGCGGTGCCTTCCGGATAATCGTCGCCGTCGGATTGTGCGGCGAGCACAGCATCACCGCCTTCGTCCGGCCGCTGACCTTCCGACGGATGTCGTCGAGGTCGGTCTCGTACCCGGCGAGCGGGCTCAGGACGGCCCGCGCGCCCGCGAGCACGACCGACGTCGCGTACGGCTCGAAGGAGGGCTGGGGGACGACGACCTCGTCGCCCGGCTCGAACGCCGCGAACGCCACGAGCCCGATCAGCTCGTCGGCGCCGTTGCCGACGACGAGCTGGTCGGGCCGGACGCCGAGCCGCCGGGCGAGGGCGTCGCGCAGCGCGACGGCGCCGCCGTCGGGGTAGAGGTGCGCGCGCGCCGCCTCGCGCGCGATCGCGTCGAGGACGTGGGGTGAGGGCCCGAGCGGGTTCTCGTTCGCCGACAGGCGCACGAGCTCGGGCAGGCCGAGCTCGGCCGCGAGTTCGGCGAGGGGCTTCCCGGCGTCGTACGGGGTCATCCCGTCGAGGACGGCGCGCCAGACGGTTCTCACGGACCCATTCTAGTAAGTCTGCGTCGCATTTGACAGTCTTCGTTCCCGGTTGCTACGCTTTGGCCGTCATGTCCGTCGAGCTGTATCGCCGGGCCAGGCGTGCAGAGGCCAGATCGGCGCGCGCGCCCGAGCGGCGGCGCCTTCGCCTCGAGTTTTTCCGTCAGGCCCTCGCCGAGGGATACGACTCGCTGAAGGTGAGGCACGCCGAAGGCGCGTCGGGCCAGGAGTCCGTCCGCACCCACGCCCGGCTGATGGACGACGTGATCTTCTCGCTCACGCGTCTGGTCGCCGCCGACGCGGCCGCCGACGGGCTCGAGGCGACGCCGCTGGTCGTCATGGCGCTCGGCGGCTACGGGCGGGGCGAGCTCCACCCGCTCTCGGACGTCGACCTCATGGTCGTGTACGACGGCGAGATGTCGCCGTACGTGCAGCGGATGATGCAGGAGCTGCTCTATTCCCTCTGGGACCTCGGGCTCCACGTCGGCCACAGCCTCCGCTCGCTGGACGACTGCGTCGCGATGGCGCGCACGGACTTCCCGAGCCGCACGTCGATGCAGGAGGCGCGCTTCCTCGCGGGCGAGCGGCGCCTGTTCGCGCGTTTCCAGCGGGTGCTGCGCGAGAACGTGTTCCGCCGTGACTTCGCCCAGTTCCTCGAGACGACGCTGGTGGAACGCGACGCGCGTTACCGCAAACACGGCGCGTCGCCGTACATCGGCGAACCGAACGTCAAGGAGTCGGCGGGCGGCCTCCGCGACATGCACACGGCCATGTGGCTCGGCGCGGCGAAGTTCGGCGCCCGCACGCTGCGCGAGCTCACCGACAAGGGGCTCATCACGCCGCGCGAACAGGCGGCGGCCGACGCCGCGCTGACGTTCCTCTGGCGGGTACGCAACGAGCTCCACTTCTTCTCGGGCCACAAGAACGACGTCCTCACGCGCGACCTCCAGCCGCGGATCGCCAAGAACCTCGGCTACGAGAACGACGAGACGACGCTCGGCGTCGAGCGCTTCATGCGCGACTACTATCTGCACGCGCGGGTCATCCACCGGGTGTCGAAGCGCCTCATCGCGCGCTGTCAGGAGACGCTCTCGCGTCGCGGCTCCGCCGAGCGGCGCCAGCGGCAGCAAGCGCTCGCGGACGGGCTCGTGTTCTTCGACGGCCGGCTCCACCTCGCCGACCGCGACCCCTCACAGCTCCGGACGGACCCGGCGCGGCTCATGAAGGTCTTCTGGCACTTGCACCGGCTGGGCTGCGAGCTGTCGCTCGACCTCGAGCGCGCGATCGAGGACTCGCTCCACCTCGTGGACGAGGCGTTCCGTCGGTCGGACGGGGTGCGTGAGCTCTTCCTGGACGTCTGCCGGACGTGGGGGCGTGCGGCGCAGACGTTCTCGGAGATGCACGAGCTGGGGCTCCTCGGTCGCTATCTGCCCGAGTTCGGCGCGCTGACGTGCCTCGTGCAGTACGACGTCTACCACAAGTTCTCCGCGGACCAGCACTCCTTGCTGGCCGTCGAGCACCTCGAGGCGCTGGCCCCCGGCCAGTCCGCGGAGTCGGAGGGGGCCGCGCACGTCCTCAGCGAGGTGGAGAAGCCCGAGCTCCTGATGCTGGGCATGCTGCTCCACGACATCGGCAAGGCGAAGGGACACGGCCACGTCGCGAAGGGGATCCCGCTCGTCCGCGAGCTGACCGCGCGCGTGGGGCTCCAGGCCGCCGACGGGGCGGCCGTCGAGTTCCTCGTGGCGCACCACCTGACGATGTCGCACGTCGCCCAGCGGCGCGACATCGACGACCCGAAGACGATCACCGACTTCGCCGCCGCCGTCGGCGACCCGTCGCGGTTGCGCATGCTCTACCTACTGACGTACGCGGACATGCGCGCCGTCGGCCCCGGCGTCCTCACGCCCTGGCAGGCGCGGATCCTGCACGAGCTCTACGCGCGGACGCTCGCCTCGCTCACCGGCGGTCGCGTGGCGCGGCCGAGCCGGACGCGGCTCGCGGAGCGGTTGCACGCGGCGGCGAAGGGCGAGGTGGACCTCCAGGCGGTGAAGGCGCACCTGGCGATGATGACCGACCGCTACCTCGAGTCCACGAGCGTGCAACGGATGGCCGAGCACCTGCGGATGCTCGACGGCCTCGGCGAGTCGCCGGTGGTGACCGCGCTGTTCCACCATCCCGACCTCGGCTCCTCCGACCTCGTCGTCGTCACGCGTGACCTGCCCGGCCTCTTCGCGTTGATCGCCGGCACGCTCGCCGCGAGCGACGTCAACATCATCTCGGCGCAGATCCACACGCGCGCGGACGGCATCGTGATCGACACGTTCCAGGTGAACGACCCGGCCGGCGACGTGATCGGCTCACCCGCCCACTGGGCGCGCACGCTCGACGCGCTCCGCGCGGTGCTCACCGGCGAGCAGACCGTGCCCGCGCTGCTCGACCGGCGCCGCGCCGCCGGGCGCGAGGCGACGGGCCCGGGCGGCCCGTCGAAGATCGCCCTCGACAACCAGCTCTCGGACACCGCCACGGTGATCGAGGTGAAGTGTCCGGACCGGCTCGGGCTCCTCTACCTCATCACGAAGACGCTCGCCGGGCTCGGGCTCGACATCGTGAGCGCGCGGATCGCGACCGAGATCGACCAGGCGTTCGACACCTTTTACGTGCAGGACCGCGAGGGGCGGAAGATCGAAGATCCAGAGACGCTCGAGCGCGCCCGCGCGGGGCTCGAGCAGGCGCTCGCGCAGCCCATCTGACGATGCTGGGGCGTTACCGCGAGCGCATCCGCGCGTGGACCGACCCGGTGGGCCGTGGCCTGTTCCGACTGCGCCTCCGCCCCAACCACCTCACGGTCATCGGCCTCGGCGTGAGCTTCCTCGCCGCGAGCGCGTTCTCCGCGGGGCGCACGCGCGCGGCCGGGCTTCTGCTGATCGTCGCCGGCCTTTGCGACTTCTTCGACGGCGCGCTCGCCCGCGTCTCGGGCCAGGTGACGCCGTTCGGCGCCTTCCTCGACTCGGTCATCGACCGGTACTCGGATCTGCTCGTGTTGCTCGGCATCGTCGTGCTCTTCGCCCGGATGCCCCATACGCGCGGGGCGATCGTCGCGATGGCGGGCCTCATCGGCTCGATGATGGTGAGCTACACGAAGGCCCGCGCCGAATCGATCGGCGTCAGGTGCACCGTGGGGATGATGGAGCGCCCCGAGCGCATGATCTGCCTCATCGCCGGCGCGCTCCTGGGCCTCCTCGAGCCCGCGCTCTGGATCCTCGCGATCCTGTCGAACCTGACCGCGCTCCAGCGCATCCTCTTCACGCTGCGAGCGACGCGCTCGATGCCGGCCCTGCGCGCCGTTGCCCTCGGGACGCTCCTCCTGGCGCCCGCCGCGGCCGTCGCCGGGTCGGCGCGCATCGCGCCCGAGACCGAGCGCGCGTGGGCGGACGCCATCCTCGCCTACCAGCAGGGCGAGCCGGGCCCGCTCATCCGCGAGTTCGAGACCAAGGCGGCGCGGGAGAGCCCGATCGGCGACCATGTCCGCTACCTCCTCGCGCAGGCCCAGGCGCAGGGAGACGATTTCGACGGGGCGCGCGCGACGGCGGCGAGTGTCGCCGAGCGCTACCGCGAGAGCCGCCTGGCGCCGCGCGCGCTCCTGCTCGCGACGACGTTCGCCTTCCGTGCGGGCGACGAGGCGCAGGCCCAGACCCTGCTGGGGCGGCTCGTGAAGGGTTACCCGGACGCGCCGGAGCTGCCCGAGGCGCTTTACCTCCTCGGGATGTCCGCCGAGGCGCGCGGCCAGCGCGAGCTGGCGGCGCGCACCTACCGCGAGCTCCGCCTCCTGCTTCCGGCGAGCGACTACGCCGACGGCGCCGCCGACCGGCTCGCGGCGCTCGAGGCGGCGGGCGTGACCGTGGCGCCGCTCACGCTCGAGGAGCGTGTCGAGCGCGCCGACCGGCTGGTGCGCGGCGGCGTGGCGCAGACCGCAATCGACGAGGCGGAGCGGATCGTGGCCGAGGCGCGTGAGTCCGCGGTTTCGCTTCGCGCGCTCCGCGTCATCGCCGACGGCGCGCGGAAGCTCGGCCGGTACGAGACCGCCGCGCGCGCCCTCGAGCAGGCGGTGGCGCGCGCGCCGGCGGTCGAGCAGCCCGCGCTCCAACTCGAGCGCGGCAAGCTCCTCGAGCGCGCTGGCCAGCCCCAGAAGGCGCTCGTCGCGCTCGACGCCGCGGCGCCGGGCGGCGACGCGGAGGCGTCCGAGGCGCTCTACCGGCGCGCCGAGATCCTCGACGACCTCGACCGCCGCGAGGAGGCGGCGACCGCCTACCGGGCGGTGGTCGCACGCTACCCGTCGCGCGAGGTCGGCGCTAAGGCGCGCTGGCGCTTGGGCTGGCTCGCGTGGCTCGCGGGCGACGCGCGCGGCGCGGCGGAGGAGTGGACGCGCCTCACCGGGCGCGGGGTGGACAGCGCGTACCGGATCGTGGCGCTCTACTGGGCGGGGCGCGCGCGCGCCGCGCAGGGCGACGGAGAGGTCGCGGAGCGGCTCTTCACGCAGGTGCTCGCCGAGGTGCCGCGCAGCTACTACGGCGTGCTCGCCGCGACACGGCTCCCCGGTCGAGCTGTGCCGGGGGTCAAGGCGCGGGTGACGCTGCCGGACGAGCCGTCGCAGGCGGTCGCGGCCGATCCCGGCTTCGCGCGGGTCGAGCTGCTGCGGCGCATCGGCCTCGTCGAGGAGGCGATCGGGGAGCTGGAGGAGCTCGCGGAGCGCGCGACGGGCGACCCGGTGCGCCTCTACGGGATCTCGGGCGCGTACGTGAAGGAGGAGCGCTACCACCTGGCGCTCCGGATCCTCCGCCGCGCCCTCGCCCCGCTCGCGGCGACGGGCGATCCCGCGCTGCCGCAAGCGTTCTGGGAGACGCTCTACCCGCTCGGCTGGCGCTCGGAGCTGATGGCGGCCGCCCAGAGCGCGGGGCTCGATCCCTACCTGGTCGCCGCCGTCGTGCGGGAGGAGTCGAGCTACTACCCGCGCGCGCTGTCGCCCGTCGGCGCCCGCGGACTCATGCAGCTCATGCCGGACACGATGGCGCCGCCGAAGGGCGCGCGCGCGGACCATCTCGACGATCCGGCGCAGAACCTCCGCCTCGGCACGCGCTTCCTCGCCGCGCTCCTGCGCGAGTTCGGCGACCCCCGCGTGGCGATCGCCGCCTACAACGCGGGTCCGAAGCGCGCGCGCCAGTGGTGGAGCAAACGGCGCACGGACGATCTCGAGGCGTGGGTGGAGCTGATCCCCTACGACGAGACCCGCCTGTTCGTGAAGCGGGTCGTGCTCTCCTGGAACGAGTACCGGCGGATCTACGGAGGGCAGTGACGCGCGTGGCGCTACACTGAGGGGCGTGACGTTCACACCGCTCGGACTCGACCACGTGGTGCTCAGGGTGCGCGACCAGGCGCGCTCCCGGCGCTTCTACGAAGAGGTCCTCGGCTGCACTCTCGACCGTGTGAACGAGAAACTGTCGCTCGTCCAGCTCCGCTTCGGCGACCACCTCATCGACCTCCTGCCCGCCGGCCCCGGGGAGCCCTCGGGAGGACTCGACCACGTCTGCCTCTCGATCCGCTGCGAGGACCTCGAGGACGTCGCCCGGGCGCTCGCCCAGAAGGGCGTCGCGCTCGAAGGGGGCATCGTCCAGCGCTATGGCGCCTACGGCGACGGGCCTTCCCTCTACCTCAGTGACCCTGACGGGTACAAGATCGAGCTGAAGCCGCGGATCTAACGCGCCCGCCCGGCTTCCGGAACTCGGGTAAATACTCCGCCGGCGCCCGGCGTCCAACCGCCCAGAAGTGGAGACGGGAGGAGCCATGGGCGCGGTCGTGAGGTTCGCGGTGGTGTTCTACCTCGTGACCCACGGTGTGCCGGTCTCGGGCGACGTGGATCTCCGAGCCCTCGCGACGGCCTTCCTTCAGGGCCTGTTGGCTCAGCTCGGGCTTTTGCGCTAGCCTTTCGATAGCGGCGCCGAGGCCGCGCCGGGTCTCCGCGGCAGGGTCCCGCGGCGCGTGCTGAGGAAGGCGCGGGCGCCGGTCCTGCTGCTTCGCCCCTAGGCGACCACGCCCCGGAGCGCGGCGGCGATGTCCTGCTGACTCGGGATAGTCGCGCGCTCGAGCGAGTCGTTGTAGGGCATCGGCACGTTGCGCGCGGCGACCCGCACGATCGGCGCGTCGAGGACGTCGAGCGCGTGCTCGGCGACGAGCGCGGCCAGCTCGGCGCCCCAGCCGCCGCGCTTGACCGCCTCGTGGGCGATGACGAGCCGCCCGGTCCTGGCGACCGAGGCGAGGATCGTCGCCTCGTCGAGCGGGACGAGCGAGCGCGGGTCGATCACCTCGACGCTGACCCCGTCCTTCTCGAGGTCGCCCGCGGCCGCCAGCGCGCGCGACACCATCGCCTGCGTCGCCACCAGGGTGACGTCGGTGCCCGCCCGCTTCACGTCCGCCTTGCCCAGCGGGATCGCGTAGGGCGCCTCCGGCACCGCGCCCTTCGTCGCGTAGAGGGCTTTGTGCTCGAGGAAGATCACCGGGTTGTCGTCGCGGATCGCGGAGACGAGCAGACCCTTGGCGTCGTAGGGCGTGGCCGGCGCCACGACGACGAGCCCGGGCACGTGCGCGAACCACGCCTCGAGGCTCTGCGAGTGCTGGGCGGCGAGGCGGATGCCTCCGCCCTGAGGCCCGCGGATCACGAGCGGCACCGTGGGCCGGCCGCCGAGCATGTAGCGGAACTTCGCCGCCTGGTTGACGAGCTGGTCCATCGTGAGGGCGACGAAGTCGAAGATCTGGATCTCGACGACGGGCCGGAGCCCGGCGATCGCCGCGCCCACGCCGGCGCCCACGAACGTCGCCTCCGAGATCGGCGTGTCGCGCACGCGGTCCTCGCCGAAGCGCTCGCGGAGCCCGCGCGTCACGCCGAAGATGCCGCCGATCAGGCCGACGTCCTCCCCCATGACGAAGACCCGCTCGTCGCGTTGCATCTCGGACTGGAGCGCCTCGTTGAGCGCCTCGGCCATCGTGAGCTCGCGCCCGGCCCGCGTCGCGGGCTCGCTGACCTCGGCGTGGGGCGCATACACGGACGCTTCCATCAGCTCCACGGTGGGCTCGGGGCTCGACTTGGCGAACTCGACCGCGCGGTCGAGCTCGAGCTCGACCGACTCCTCGAGCTCCTTGAGCCGCACGGGCGTCGCACGCTTGCCGTCCACCAGGTGGCTCCCCAGGCGCGCGACGGGGTCCCGCTCCATCCACTCGCGCTCCTCCTCCTTGGTCCGGTACTCGGGGAGGTTCGCGCGCATCGAGTGGCCGCCCCAGCGGTAGGTGACCGCCTCGACGAGCGTGGGCCCCTCGCCCCGGCGGGCGCGCGCCACGGCCGTGCGGACCGTCTCGTACACGGCGAGCACGTCGTTGCCGTCTACGCGGACGCCCGGGATCCCGTACGCCGCGGCGCGCGCGGCGATCGAGTCGCCCGCCGTCGTGCGCCCGGTCGCGGTCGAGAGCGCGTACTGGTTGTTCTCACAGAGATAGATGGCCGGGAGCTTCCACACCGCGGCGAGGTTGAGCGCCTCGTGGACGACGCCCTGGTTCGCGCCGCCATCGCCGAAGAAGGCGACGACGACGTTGTCGGTCTTCCGGAGCTTGGCCGCGAGCGCCGCGCCCGTGCCGATCGGGAGCCCCGCGGCGACGATCCCGTTGCAGCCCAGGATGTTCAGGTCGAGCGCGGCGATGTGCATCGAGCCTCCGAGGCCGCGGCAGTAGCCGTCCGCGCGGCCCATGAGCTCCGCCATCATGCGGTCCACGCGCGCGCCCTTGGCGATGCAGTGGCCGTGGCCGCGATGGGTCCCGACGATGTAGTCCCCCTCGCGGAGGTTCGCGCAGGCGCCCGCCGCCACCGCCTCCTCACCGACGTAGCTGTGCGCCGTCCCCTTGACGAGCCCGGCGCTGAAGAGCTCCGTCGTCTTTCTCGTCGAAGCGTCGGATCCGGACCATCGTGGTGTAGAGACTTTCGAGCGCGTCGCCGCTGAGCGTCATCGTGCTCCTCCGGGAAACTGGGCCGCCGGCGGGCGAGCGGGGAGCCCCCCAACCGGCTACGAGAGCTTAGACCACGGCTCGGCGGTAGGAGTCAAGCGCGCGCCCGCGCGTCGCGGCTTGACACGGCCGGACCCCCTTGCTAGTTATCGCGGCGATGGCGACGGTGACGCGGCGCTATCTGTCCCCGGAGCAAATCGGCTCCTACCACCGCGACGGCTACGTCGCCGTGAGGGACGTCATCGACCCGAGCCGGCTGGCGGAGCTGCGACGGGTCACCGACGAGTTCCTCGAGCGGTCTCGGCAGACCCGCGAGAGCGACGACGTCTTCGACCTCGACCCGCGCCACACCGCGGAGGCCCCGGCGCTCCGCCGCATCAAGAATCCGGCCGACCACCATCCCGTGTATCGCTGGGTCGCCCTCGAGTCGCCCATCCCGGACATCGTGGGCGAGCTCCTGGGCCCCGACGTCAAATTCAACCACAGCAAGCTGAACCTCAAGGGGAGCCTCATCGGCGCGCCCGTCGACTGGCACCAGGACGCCGCCTTTTACCCGCACTCGAACGACGACGTCCTCGCGGTGGGGCTCCTGCTCGACGACGCGAGCCCGGAGAACGGCTGTCTCGCCGTTGTCCCGGGCAGCCACCGGGGGCCCGTGTACGAGCACGACGACGCGGACGGCCGCTTCGCGGGCTCGATACCCACGGGGGATGTCGTCCGGCTCGACATGGCGTCGATGCGCCGGCTCGCGCTGCCGGCCGGCTCGATCCACATCCACCACTACCGGCTCGTGCACGGCTCGGCGGAGAACAGGACGACGACCGAGCGACGGCTGCTCATCAACGCGTACGCCTCGGCCGACGCGGTCCAGCTCGTGCCCGACTCGACACGCTCGCCCCTCTTCGGAGCGATCGTGCGGGGCGCGCCGTCACGCACGGTGCGCCGGGAGGCCGGAACCTTCCGGATGCCGCCGGATTGGAGTCGCGGTTACACGTCGATCTACGCGCTGCAGTCCCGCATCGACTCGCGGTAAGCCGTGCGCAAGGGAGGCGCTGCCATGACCCCGCCCGTCCGCGCCCTGACGATCGTCCTCGCGGCCCTGCTCCTCCTCGGGGGCGCCACCACCCCCGCGAGCGCCCAGAAGCCGAAGATCCGCGTGTGGCTCCTGCGCACGTACGTGCCGGACGCCAACCGCGCGCTCGAGGACTCGATCAAGCGCTGGGCGGTGTCGAAGAACCTCGACCCCGTGATCGAGTACTTCACGTTCGACGACATCGAGACGAAGTACGTGGCTGCGATCGAGACGAACGCGCTGCCCGACGTCGGCCAGCTCCAGACGATCGGCCCCGCGCGCTACCGCGGCATGGGCAAGCTCACGGACCTCACGGATCTGGCGAACGAGCTGGTGAAGGCGAACGGCCCGATGCTCGAGTCCGCGCTGCCGGTCGTGCGCGCGCCCGACGGCCGCTTCCACGCGGTCCCGTTCAACTACATCACCGACGTCCAGTTCATCCGGACGGACATCTTCAGGAGAGCGGGGGTGAGGATCCCGACCACGTGGGAGGAGGTCCGCGAGGCCAACCGGGTCATCAAGGCCAAGGGCGTGATGGAGTACCCGCTCGGCCAGAGCTGGAACCGCAGCGCCGACGGCTACGGTGTGTTCCAGGCGCTCCTCTACTCGTACGGCGGGGGCTGGGCCGACGAGCAGGGGAACTACAAGTCGATCGTGAACGACACGTGGCGGACGGTCGTCCGCTGGGCGAGCGAGATCTACCTGACGGACAAAACGGTGCCGCCCGACGCGATGTCCTGGACAGGCTTCGGCAACAACGAGGCGTTCCTCACCGGCAAGATCGCGTTCACCTTCAACGGCCCGTCCATCTACTACGTCCTCGAGAAGGAGAACCGGCCGATCCTGAAGGACACGGTCATGGCGGTCAAGCCCGCGGGGCCCGCCGGGCGGAACCACGACGTGTTCCTCCTCTCGTGGACCGTGTTCAACACCAGCAAGCAGCCCGAGCTGGCCCGGGACCTGATCCGCTTCGTCATGTCGAGCGACGAGGCGAAGAAATACATGCACGCCTCGTCGGGCCAGATGGTGCCCGCGTTCGAGCGGCTGCGCGCGGACCCGTACTGGCAGAAGAACGAGTCGTACCGGGCCGTCCTCGAGGCGCCGAAGTACGCCCGTACGCCGGGGTGGCCGGGGCCCCTGACGGCCGCCGCCGCCGAGGTCGTGGCGACCAATGTCCTCACCGACCTCTGCGCCCGCGTGATCGTCGACGGCTGGGACATCGAGCGCGCGCTCGCGGAAGCCGATCAGCGGATCAGGGACATCTACGCGAACGTCCCGTCTCGCTGACGCGTCGTATCCGACCGCGTCCGTGACGAGGCCGTCGGCGCTCCGGCGCGTCCGCGTCACCGACGCCCTCGTGGGATACCTCTTCGTCTCCCCGCTCTGCGTCCTCGTCCTCGGGCTCGTCGCCTATCCCCTGGGCAACGCCGTCTGGATTAGCCTCACCGACAAGTACGTCGGCTACGCGCCGCGGTTCGTCGGGCTCGCGAACTACGCGGCCCTCGCGCGGGACCCCATCTTCCACAAGGTCGTGTGGAACAGCGCGGTCTTCACCCTGGCCTCAGTGGCCGTGAAGGTCGTGCTCGGCATGCTCATGGCGCTGGCGCTCCAGCGCGCGCTGCTCGCGCGGTCGTTCCTCCGCGCCGTGCTGCTCGTGCCGTGGGTGATTCCGACGGTCATCACCGCGCTCACCTGGCACTGGATGTTCAACGCGCTGTGGGGCCTCATCAACGTCACCCTCCAGGGCGTGGGGCTCCAGCGGGAACCGATCGCCTGGCTCGGGCAACCCGCGACCGCGATGGCGGCGGTCATCACCGCGAACGTCTGGCGCGGCTTCCCGTTCTTCGGCGTCTCGCTGCTCGCCGGCATGCAGACGATCCCGCGCGACCTCTACGAGGCGGCGGCGGTCGACGGCGCGTCGCCCGCCCAGCGCTTCTGGCACATCACGCTGCCGGGCCTGCGCCTGGTCCTGCTCGTGACGACGCTCATCTCGCTCATCTTCACGCTGAACGATTTCAACATCGTCTACGTGCTCACGCGGGGTGGCCCCGGCACCGCCACCCACGTGCTGGCGACCTACACGTACGAGATTGGCTTCCAGGCGCTCCGGTGGGGCAAGGCGGTCGCCGTGTCCATGTTCCTGATGCCGGTGATCGCGGTGATGATCGTGATCGTCACGCGCTACCTGACCCGGGAGGAGTAGGTGGCCGGGCGTGGCGTCCTCGCCTACGGCTTCATCGGCCTCCTGCTCCTCGTCGTCGGCGTGCCGTTCTACTGGATGGTGAACACCTCGCTGAAGACCTCCGCGCAGCTCCAGAGCCTCGCGCCTTACTACTACCCGAGCCCGGGGACCCTCGGGAACTACAGGGCGCTCCTCGGAACGACGAACTTCCCGACCTGGATCCGGAACAGCGCGCTCGTCGCCGTCGGCGCCACGCTCGTCACCGTGCTCGTGTCGAGCCTCGCGGGCTACAGCCTCACCCGCATCCGGTATCCCGGCCGGCGGCTCCTCGCGACCACCGTGCTCATCGTCTACCTCGTCCCGCCGACCCTGCTCTTCATCCCGCTCTATACGATCCTCAAGCGTGCCGACCTGGTGAACAGCCTCTGGGCGCTCCTCGTGGCGTACCCGACGTTCACGGTTCCGTTCTGCACCTGGCTCCTGATGGGATTCTTCCGCTCGATCCCGCGCGACCTCGAGGAGGCGGCGATGGTGGACGGCGCCACGCGGCTCGGCGCGTTCCGGCGCGTGATCCTCCCGCTCACGACCCCGGGCATCCTGGCGGCCGCGCTCTTCGCGTTCACCCTGGCGTGGAACGAGTTCCTCTACGCCCTCGTCTTCGTGCACGACACCGAGCTGAAGACGATCCCGGTGGGCCTGAACGACCTGATGTTCGGCGACATTTTCCTGTGGGGCGAGCTGATGGCGGCGGCCGTCCTGACGACCCTGCCGGTGATCGTGCTCTACACCTACCTGCAGCGCTACATGGTCGAGGGCCTCACGGCGGGCGCCGTCAAGGGGTAGCCAGGATCGCCCGCAAGTTGCCAAGGTGACTAGTGATGACTATGTTGTGGTCATGGATACCGTCGGGATCGCCGAGCTCAAGGCGCGCCTGAGCGAGCACCTCCGGGCGGTTCGCCGGGGGCGCACCCTCACCGTGCTGGATCGTGACCGGCCGGTTGCGCGCATCGTCCCGTATGACACGGAGCGCCGGCCGCTGACCGTCCGTTCACCGCGACCGCGCGCAGCCCGGTTGGCGCGCGTATCGCTCCCGCCGGCGCTCCGAGTCAAGGTGGACATCGTCGCGCTGCTCGCCGAGGAGCGGCAGCACGAGCGGTGATCGCGTACCTCGACTCGACGATCCTCCTCCGAAAGGTGCTCCGCCAGCCCGGCTCGCTCAGGGAGTGGACGGCCGTCCGTACGGGGGTGGCGAGCGCGTTGGCTGAAACAGAGTGCCTTCGCACCCTCGACCGCCTGCCCTTACGAGCCGGTCTGTCGGACCGCGAGGTCGCGCGGCGTCGACAGACCGTGTTCAGGCTCCTCGAGAGCCTGGAGGTCGTCGAGGTGACGGCTCCGGTGCTTGCGCGTGCCGCCCAGCCGCCTCCGACCGAGCTCGGCACGCTCGACGCGATCCACCTCGCGACGGCACTGCTCTGGCGTGAGCACAGCGGCAGCGACATCGTTATGGCGACCCACGACGTCGCGCTCGCCACGGCGGCGCGGGCCTGCGGTCTCACGGTCGTCGGCGGCTCGTGAGACGGCGGCAGGGGCTGCGGCTCCTCGGCGGCGAGGTCACGACGTGCCGCCGCGGTAGACTCGCGGCACGCGGGTGTTGATGCTGGTGAGAACTTCGTGCGGGATGGTGCCGGCCCAGCCGGCCATCTCCTCGATCGAGATCGTGGCGGCGCCGTGGCGCCCGAGCAGGACCACCTCGTCGCCGTTGTAGGCGGAGTCCCCGCCGATCGACACCATGATCTGGTCCATGCAGATCCGACCGACCACCGGATAACGCTTGCCGTGCACGATCACCTCGGCCCTCCCACTCATGGCGCGCGCGTAGCCGTCGCCGTAGCCGACGGGCAGGGTCACGACGCGCGTCTGGGCCGGCGCGACCCACTCGCCGCCGTAGCTGACGGGATGCCCGGCCTTGACGACCTTGAAGAAGACCACCCGGGTCACCCACGAGAGCGCCTGCCGCACGGGGATGACCGCCGGCACCTCCGCGGCCGGCCGGGCGCCGTAGAAGAGGATTCCGGGACGCACGAGGTCGAGATGGCTCTCCCGCAACTGGACGATCGCGCCGGAGTTCGCCGCGTGGCGCAGCGGCGGCGGCAGCGAGCGGCGCTCGTAGAAGCGCAGGACTTCGTGGAAGCGCTCGAGCTGCAGGCGCGCGTGGCCGAGGTCGCGAGCGTCGGCGTTCGCGAAGTGCGTGAAGATTCCCTCGACGCGCAGGTGCCGGCAGCGAAGCGACTCCTCGAGCAGGGTCTCCGCGCTGTACCAGTGCACGCCGATGCGCTCCATCCCCGTGTCGATCTTGAGGTGGACCGTCGCCGTGCGACCCACCCTGACGGCGTGCTCCTCGATCGCCCGCAGCTTGTCGACGGAGGAAGCGGTCAGGGTGATGTCGTGCTCGAGGAAGCGCGGGATCTGCGAGCCCAGGATGCCCCCCAGCACGAGCACGGGCAGGCGCACGCCGTGCTGGCGTAGCCGCAGGCCTTCCTCCAGGTAGGCGACGCCGATATAGGGCGCGCGGAGGCGCTCGACCACGCGCCCCACCTCGACCAACCCGTGGCCGTAGGCGTTCGCTTTCAAGATCGGCATCACCCGCGCCGGGGCGACGTGCGCGGCGATGGCCCCGTAGTTTTCGGCGAGGACGTCCAGATCGACCTCGATACGGGTCGGGCGCAGCTCGTCGGTGGCGATCGTCGGCTCGTTGAGCGCGCTCATGGGCGGCGGTCGCCCCTAGCGTACACGGGTTTCGCCCGTCCAGACGGTCCGAGCTGAGCTAGGATAGGGCGGCTCAAAGGAGGGTCAGATGCGACGACTGCCCGTCGTCCCGAGTGCGATCGCGTGTGTTCTCCTGGTCGCGGCGCTCGCCGACCGGACCGCGCCCGCGCCGAGCGTTCCGGAGGTGCTCATCGGCGACGTCTTGCCGCTCACCGGCAACTTCGCGAGCCTCGGCCAGCAGTACCTCTGGGCCGGGCAGACGGTCGAGGACATCATCAACAACGACTACGCGGATCTCGCGGTGCCGCTCGGCCCGGGCAAGGGGTTCTCGGGCCTCGGCGGGGCGCCGGCCAGGTTCATCATCCGCGACGATCAGAGCCGCGGCGACCTCGCGCGCACGATCGCCGAGCAGCTCATCACGGTGAACCGGGTCCACTGGCTGAACGGCGATGGCACGAGCGGCAACACGTCGATCATCCAGCCGGTCGTCGAGAGCTACGGCATCCCGATGTCCTGCCACCCGTGCGCGTCGCCGACGCTCACCGAGAAGGGGTACAAGTGGTACTGGCGCACCGGTCCGAACGACCGCACGATGGTCGCGAGCCTCTTCTCGTTCCTCACGGAGTGGCCCGGGCACGGCGGCCCGACGGACCTCAAGACCGTCGCCGTCTTCACCTGCGACAACCTCTTCTGCCAGGACAACCGCAAGATCGCCAACGAGTTGCTGCCGAAACTCGGCTTCCAGATCGTGCTCGACCTCACGACGAAGACCGGCGCGACGACCCTCGCCTCCGAGGTCCAGCGCCTCCAGGCCGCGAACCCCGACATCCTCTTCCTCGTCCAGTATCCGCCCGAGACCTCGATCTTCCAGGGCGACGCCAAGCGGGCGGGCTTCACGCCGAAGGTCATCGCGACCTCGAACGGCGCGTACTCGGACCAGACGTGGCTCGAGGCGCAGAAGAAGACGAACGGCGGCGCCGGCTGGATCGGGCGCGATCCCACGGCGATCGACCTCGTGCACGACCGGCCGAGCTGGAAGAAGGTCAACGAGATCTACCGGAAGTACAGCCGCGGCCAGAACATGGGCGAGCTGGCGATGCGCGAGATCACGGGCCTGCTCTGGATGGCCGACACCATCAACCGCGCGAAGTCCGTCGAGCCCGCGGCGCTCGCGAAGGCGGCGATGGAGACCGACACGCCGCCCGAGCAGCTCATCATCGACTACAAGGGCATCCGGTTCGACAAGAACCACCAGAACGAGCTGGCGACCGGCGTCGTGACGCAGATCGGCTGGGACGGCGAGAAGCACACCGTCTGGCCGTGGGAGCTCGCGAAGCGGGCGGGCTTCAAGGTCCTCCACCCGAACCCGGGCTGGCAGGAGCGGGAGTCGAAGCCGAAGCCCGCGAGCTGAGCGCTCGGCGTGGCGCTCCTCCTCCAGGCGATCGTCAACGGGCTCGAGATGGGGTTCCTCTACGCCCTCGTGGCGGTGGGGCTCACCATCATCTGGGGCCTGATGGAGATGATCAACTTCGCCCACGGCGAGTTCCTGATGCTCGGGATGTTCGGCGCATGGTGGGCGAGCGTCGCGTTCGGCCTCGACCCGCTGGTCGCGCTCGTCCCGGTGGGGCTCGCGATGTACGGGCTCGGCGTGCTGGTCTACCGGCAGCTCATGCGGCGTGTCCAGCGGGGCGACCCCTTCACGCAGATCTTCGCGACCGTCGGCCTCCTCTTCCTCCTCCAGAACTCCGCCGTCGCGGTCTTCACGAGCGACTACCGCTACCTCTCCAACACGCTGCTCACCCGGCTCAGCGACGCGAACCTCCACATCCTCGGCATCACCGTCGGCGTCCCGCTCCTGATCGGCGCGCTCCTGGCGCTCGTGCTGTTCCTCGGGCTCTACCTCCTGATCGACCGGACCGAGTTCGGGCTGGCCCTCCAGGCGACGGCGGAGGACCGCGAGGCGGCGATGCTCGTCGGCATCCGACCGCAGAAGATGTTCGCCGTCGCCTGGGGCCTCGGCGCCGCGCTGGTCGCCGTCGCCGGGACGATCCTCGCGAACTTCTTCGCCGTCTTCCCCCAGGTGGGCTTTCCGTTCACCGTCCTCGCCTACGCCATCGTCGCGCTCGGCGGGTTCGGCTCCATCCTCGGCACACTCCTGGCCGCGCTCCTGGTCGGCGTGGTCCAGAGCGTCACGACCGTGTACCTCCCGCCCGCCTTCAAGGACGCGTTCGTCTTCGCGTCCTATATCGTGATCGGCCTCTGCCGACCCCAGGGGCTCTTTGGCCGGTTCTAGCGGACGGCGCTCCCCGCGAGTCGTCCTCGCCGTCGGTGTCGTCCTGGGTCTCCTGTATCCGATCCCCCTCCAGTGGAGCGGCTACACCTATTTCCAGACCGTCGGCTTCCTGGTCCTGATCAACGCGATGCTCGGCGTGGGCTGGAACGTCATCGGCGGCTGGGCGGGCCAGTTCGACTTCGCGCCCCAGGTGTTCTTCGCGATCGGCGCCTACACGGCCGCGATCCTCTTCGTGCACCTGGGATGGAGCCCGTGGCTCGGCATGCTGGCCGGGGTGCTCGCGGCCATCGGAATCTGCGCGCTCGTGACCTATCCGCTCACGCGGCTCCGTGGTCACTACTTCGCGATCTCCACCGTGGCGATCTGGATGATCGCGCAGCCGATCGGCGCGACCTGGGAGTTCATCAACGGGAGCCGCGGCCTCTTCATCCCTATGCAGACGGGGCAGGGGGTCCTCGGGTCGATCGCGAGCCTCCAGTTCGTCGGCCGCACCAAGGCGCTCGGCTACTACTACGTCGCGTTCGGGCTGCTGGCGCTCACGCTCTGGCTCGTGCACCTGGTCGAGCGCGGGAGGCTCGGCTTCTACTTCCGGGCGATCCGTGACGACCAGGAGGGCGCCGAGGGGATCGGCATCCCGAGCCGCCTGTACAAGGTGATCGCCCGCAGCATCACGGCGGCCGTGTTCGCCGCGGGCGGCGTCCTCTACGGCTTCTGGGCGCTCGCGGTCTTCCCCGAGCAGGTCCTGGATCTCAACTGGAGCACGCTGCCGATCATGGCCACGGTGGTCGGGGGGATCGGCCGCCTCTGGGGCCCGGTGCTGGGGGCTCTCATCCTGATCCCGATTTCGCAGATCATGTCCACGACGCTCGGGACAGGGCCGCTCGCGGGCCGAGGCATCGACCTGATCGTCTACGGCATCATCATCGTCCTGATCGCGGCCCTCCGACCCACCGGGATCCTCTCGCTCCCGTGGAGCCGCTGGACCCGTGGGCTCGTGCGGCGCAGGGCCTCGGCCCGGCTCGTGGGGCGCGGCTGAGCGTGGCGACGCTTCTCGAGCTCCGCTCCGTCACGAAGCGCTTCGGCGGCCTCGTCGCCAACAAGGAGGTCTCGCTCGCGATCTCGGCGGGCGAGATCGTCGGGCTCATCGGCCCGAACGGCGCCGGCAAGACCACGCTCTTCAACTGCGTCACCGGCTACACGCACGCGGACGCGGGGCGGATCGTCTTCGCCGGCGCCGACATCACCCGCGCCCGCCCAGAGCGCGTCTCGGGGCTCGGCATCGCCCGCACCTGGCAGCTCGTGCGCACATTCGGCCGGATGACGGTGCTCGAGAACGTCGTCTGCGGCGCGCTCAAGCGCCACGCGCGGGTCGGCGAGGCGCGGGCGCGCGCGCTCCAGCTCCTCGAGTTCACCGGGCTCGCGTCGAGAGAGGACGTGGTCGCGGCGAACCTGACCCTGGCCGACAAGAAGCGGCTCGAGATCGCGCGGGCGCTTGCCACCGAGCCCCGCCTGCTCTTGCTCGACGAGGCCATGTCGGGGCTCACCCCCGCCGAGACGGCGGCCGCGGTGGAGCTGGTGCGCCGGATCCACGGCGAGCTCGGCCTGGCGCTCTGCGTGGTCGAGCACGTCATGGAGGTCGTGATGCCCCTCTCCCAACGGGTCGTCGTCCTCGACGACGGAGAGAAGATCGCCGAGGGCCCGCCGGCGGAGGTCGTCCGGAACGACGCGGTCATCAAGGCCTATCTCGGCGAGCACTACCGTGGGCGCCGCTGAGCCGGCGCCTCGGGGCGGGACTGGCCCGACGCCATCAGCTTCGGCGCCGTCCGCGTCCCGCGACGGCGCGCTCCTGGAGGTGCGCGGCGTCGAGGTCGCGTACGGTGCCGGCGTGCTGGCCCTCCAGGGCGTCTCGCTCGCCGTGCACCCCGGCGAGATCGTGGCGCTGATCGGCGCGAACGGAGCCGGGAAGACGACGCTCCTCAAGGCCGTCGCGGGGCTGGTGGCGCCGCAACGCGGAGAGATCAGATTCGCCGGCCGGGCCGTCAGCGATCTCGAGGCTCCCGAGCGCGTCCGGCTGGGTCTGGCGCTCGTGCCCGAGGGGCGGCGGCTCTTCAGCCGCCTGACGGTCGCCGAGAACCTGACCCTTGGCACGTTCACCCACGCGGCGGCGACCCATCGGCGCGAGATGCTCGAGCGCGTTTACACGCTTTTCCCGGCGCTCCGTGAGCGAGCCCGCCAGCGCGCGGGAACGCTCTCCGGTGGCGAGGGGCAGATGCTCGCCATCGCCCGCGCCCTCATGTCGCGGCCACGCTTCCTCATGCTCGACGAGCCGAGCCTCGGCATCATGCCCCGCCTCGTCGACGCGATTCTGGAAGCGCTGGCGCGTCTCCACCGCGCCGAGGGGCTGGCGATGCTCCTCGTCGAGCAGAACGTGCCGGCAGCGCTCGACCTCGCGACCCGGGGCTACGTGCTCCAGACCGGGCGCGTGGTGCTCGAGGGGCCGAGCCGGGAGCTCCTCGGCAGCGAGCTCGTCCGGAAGGCGTATTTGGGAATGTAGGGCTACTCGCGTACTCGTGCCGCCAGTCCCTGGCGCCGATGTGAGATGTGAATGGTTGTGAGTTTGACCGTGGTACGGGAGGGCCATGCTAGCGTGGCGACATGGATATCGGAGCAGTCCGCGCCGACATCAGCCTCCTGAAGGGGCGGATCGGGGAGGGGTTCGTGGAGGCGATTCTGCGTCGGGCTGGGTATTTTGTGGCGCGTGTCGGACGAGAGACGCAGATGCCCCGCCTCATGAAGAGTGGCACCGACACCTATCTGCCCGACCTCCTGGCCTGGAGGCAGGAGAACACAGGTGGCGAGCAAGGCGACACACCGCTCTACCGGTTTGTTGCCGTCGAAGTGAAGTATCGCTGGAACCCCGATGATCTCCTGCGGCGCCCTGTGCCCCTGGAGCTCGCCGATGCCCACCGGCAGTGGCCAGACTTCCGCGTGGTGCTGGTGACCGATCACCCCCCGGAGGGCCGTTCGTGTTTCCAAGTCGTCAGATGGAACGACGCGGGCGTGGCCGAGTCGGAGGACCTCGTCAACGCCGGGCTCGACATCTACCAGGGCACGATCGACATCTTCTCGGCTCTTCTCAAGGAAGTATTCCGCGTCCTCAGCGACGCCACGGCCGGCGACAACCTACGAGGCGGCAACTAGGCGTCCAGCTGCGGAGCTCGTCTACCGCCGGCGGCCGCCCTTCCGCCGCCCGAGCGCGGCGCCCCAGCTCGTCAGGAACGCGATGATGAACGCGTGTTCCTTCGCCGGCTCGACGGAGAGCGGCGCGAGGGCCAGCGCGGTCGCGAGCGCGATGTGGTAGCCCTCCGAGCGGGCGGCCACGGCGCGGCAGTACGCCGGGTGGGTCTCGTTGACCCACACGGTCGATTCCACCAGCCGGGCCAGCTCCGGGTCGTCCGGGCGCGCTTCGAACTTGATGCTGAGGCCGTAGCGCGCTGGCCGGCGCGGGCCGCGCGGTACGGGTAGGCGCGTTTCGGGTGGGCTGGGTTGAGCGGGCTTCGCGCGCTCCAGCGGTCCGGCGACGGGCTCGCCGGTCTCCGCTCCGACCGGAGCCGGAGGCGCGGGCTCGCGCACGTCAGGCGCTGAGTTCGACGCTGACGCCGCCAGCAACGTCGCGAGCCCTTGGCCACCGTCGGGACCTGCACCCGGCCTGGCGGCGGGGAGCCGTCGCTGACCGCCCGCGCGCTGCTCCACGAGCGTCGTGAGCAGCGGAAATTCGTCGGCGAGCTCGATCAGCACAGCTTCGAGATCGCGCTCGACGGGCCGGGCCGCGCGCCGCCGCGCGGGCTCACCCGCGTCGCGCGCGTCGCCCCACAGGGCGAGCTGGCGCGAGACCGCTTCCTGGACCGCCTTGCGATACGCGAGGTAGGTTGCGCCGCGCGGGCCGCCGCGGACGAAGTCGGCCTTGTTGAGCGTCAAGCACTCGGCGAGGTCGGGCACCTCGATCAGGCCGCCGACGTGCTCGGCCGCTCCGGGTGTCACGCCGAGCCAGTCCCAGCCACGTTTGATCACCTTGCCGAACGTGCTCACCGCGATGCCGCGGCGCTCCTCGGGAATCGGCAGGTGGTCGCGCACCATGTAGCCGGCGGCCGCAGGCTTGCGTTTGCGCGCGAGGCGCACCGCGATCGGCGCCACGTCCTGCCCGCTCCAGCCCTGCTTCTCGAGCCGTGTTCCGTTGACGACGAAGCACACGGCGCGAGGGTAACGACCCGACAGCATCTCCGCCAGAGCGGGGTCGAGGAGCGGTTGGAAGTGTCGGCGAACGACGCCTTCGATGAAGCCCGGGTCGAGGAGTGGCGAGAGCGCGTTGCCGAGCGTAAGCCGCACCGCGGTGCCGCGCTCGACGACGAGCCCCGGCGGCACGACCCAGCGCCACGGCGCCCGGTGCCGGGACGAGAGTCCCCAGGACGTGGCCACGTGGTGCTTGCCGAGCCGCGTCTCCGTGAGCACCTCGCGGGAGACGAGGAGACCGACCTTGATCCCCACGCCTGCGAACCCAATGCGCTCGCCCCTGACCTTGGTGCTGGCAGCGATGTCGTGATAGCGCGCGAGCTCGCGGCGCCGCATCCCCATCCCGTCGTCCACGATGGTGAGCGCCGGGGCGGTCGGATCGGTTGTGATCGTGATAGTCGTGGCGCCCGAGTCGAGCGAGTTCGCCACGATCTCGGTGAGGATGGTCTCCTCGGTGGCGCCGGGGTAGGCGTCGCGGAGATCCTCGAGCAGGTGCAGGAGGTCGACGCGCGTCTCGCCCATCGCGGGCAGAGTATAGCCTGTCGATCGCTGGCTGGTGGGTTGGAGGGCTGGCTCGAGACTGATCCCTCCGGTCAGAGACTCACCAGGCCCGCTCCCGCCGCGAACCGCCGAAACTCCTGATACTTCTGGAAATTCGGATTCCGGTATCAGATTTGCCCTGTAGTCCTCCCATGGCGCGGTACGCGGCTCAGGCCATCCTCCTCGGCGTCACGGTCGCGATCACGACAGCGGCCCCCGCTGGCGCGCAGACATACAGGCTGGCCGACCACCGCGCCTATTCCCGCGAGATCGCCGACGCGGCGGCGCGACACGCCGTGCCGGAGCGTCTCGTCTGGGCGGTCATCCGGGCGGAGTCGGGATTCGACCCTCGAGCGGTGTCCCGACAGGGCGCGCGGGGGCTCATGCAGCTGATGCCGGAGACGGCCGCGATGCTCGGCGTCCGGGACGCCTTCAACCCGCGCGAGAACATCGACGCGGGTGTCCGCCACCTGCGCGCCCTCATCGAGCGCTTCAGGAACGATCTGCGCCTCGCGATAGCAGCCTACAACGCCGGCGAGAGGGCGGTGGCGGCGTACGGCGGCGTCCCGCCGTATCCGGAGACGCGCGAGTACGTGACGCAGGTGCTCCGCTTCTACGGGACGCCGATCGAGCTGGTCGAGCTGCCATCGGGCATTTATCGGATCACCCAGCGCGACGGCACCGTCGTCTACACGAACATCCCCCCCGTCAACCGGCCGCGCCGGGCCGGAGGCTGAGTCAGGCGATCTCGAACGCGAGGCGCGCGTGGGCGCGGCGAAGCGCCTGCTCGACCTCCTCCGGTGCATCGCCGCGCGCGAAGATGAAGCCGAGGTACTGCCAACCCTCCGGTAAGGGGACGACCTCCTGACCCACGTGCGCGGTGATCGCGATCTCCTCGACACCCGTCACGGCCTCTGCCGCGTCCTGGCCGCGCACGGCCACGAGGCGCCCGGCGCGCGGGATCGGAATCATCATCACGCCGGCCGCGCGCCGTTCGCGGTCGAACGAGTCGATCTTCCAGCCGAGCGCGTGGCGCAGGATCAGCTCCTCGAGCGTCATGCCGGTGCCGAACCGGAGGGTGCGGGAGCAGAGGCCCCCGATCGAGCGGGCGGCGACCTCGATGACCCAGGGGCCCGCGTCGTTCACCCGGAGCTCCGCGTGGATGGGTCCCTCGGTGAGCCCGAGCGCCGCGCACGCCCGCAGCGTGACCTCCGCGATGCGCGCCTGTGCCTCGGCCGGGAGGCGCGAGGGGGTCACATAGATCGTCTCCTCGAAGAAGGGGCCGTCGAGCGGGTCGGGCTTGTCGAAGAGGGCGAGTGTCTGGAGCCCGCCCGCCGTGAGCAGGCCTTCGAGCGCGACCTCCCGTCCGGGCACGAACTCCTCCACCAGCAGCGCCGCCGCGAGATCGCCATTCACGCCGACGTCGTCACGCCCGAGGATGGCGGTGATCCGCCGGACCGCGGCGACGAAGGCGTCGGGGTCGTCGGCGCGGATCACGCCGCGGCTCGCCGAGAGCGCCAGGGGCTTCAGCACGCACGGGTAGTCGACCTCGCGCGCCGCGCGTGCGGGATCCTCCGACAGCGCCATGCGGCGGAACCGGGGCGCCGGGACGCCGGCGGCGTGGAGCCGTTGACGCATCTCGTGCTTGTTGCGGGCGGCGGCGGCGGCGGCGACTGGGTTGGACCGGAGGCCCAGGTGCGCACCGATCGCGGCGGCGACGACGGTGGTGAGATCGTCCACGGCGACGACCGCGTCGATCGGCCGGCGGCCGGCGAGGCGCGCGACGGTCTCCGCGGCGCGGACGGGCTCGGCGAAGTCGAGGGTCATTAGATTTCCCGGCGCCCGCTCCTCGAGCGTGCTGGGGCGCTCGGAGGCGCAGATCAGGTCGACGCCGAGCCTGGTGGCGGCGTCGACGAACGCCTGCGTGCGGTAGGTGGTCGTCGGCAGGAGCAGGAGGAGCCGCGCCATCGAGTTTGGCCTGGCGACGCCCGCCGACGGGCCCGCGCCGGGCTTAGGCTTTGCCCGGCGTGTAGTAGGGGTTGGAGCCGGCGGCGTGGTCGGTCGTGTCCAGGACCTCGACGACTTCGGGGAGCTCGTCCTTGATGAGCCGCTCGATGCCCGCCTTCAGGGTGACGTCCGCGGCGCCGCACCCCTGGCACCCGCCGCCCATCTGGAGGTAGACCCGGTTGTCCTGCACGTCGATCAGCTCGACGTAACCGCCGTGCCCGGCGACGGCCGGGTTGATCATGGTGTCGATCAGCTCCTGGACTTTGGTCTTCAGCTCGTCGCTCATGACGGCACCTCTCAGACGGCTACTGTACCCGAAATTCCCTTGAGGGCCAACTGGCCCTCGGTCGGCTCCGCTCAGCAGAACCAGGGCTCGGTCAGGCGGGGCGGGCGTGTCCGCCCGGGCGGCAGCGTCAGGTCCGCGCGGGGCCGCGCTCCCGCGGCCGCGTCGGCGAGATGGCGGATCCGGTTGAAGGTCGTGACGGTGTCTTCCCGCGCCTCGGCGGCCTGGGCCACGAGCGCCGCGACGTCCCCGGCGAGCCGCTCCATCCGCGGGTCGGGATGGATCCAGCGGTAGTAGAACGCGTCCTGCACGAGCGGCCCGAGGAACGGGCGCATCGCCCCGCTCTCGAGCAGGAGCGAGCCCGGCGGGACCAGGAGGCGGATCGAGTACTGGACGGGATCGATGGCGTCGATCAGCTCGTGGGCCTCGACGAAGTCGAGGAGCTCACGGTAGTCGTCGAGCGTCGCCCACGGCGTGAACGGCACCCACGTCGGACGCAGCGCGGTCCCGGCGGCGCGCACCGCGCGAAGCGCCTCGATGAGATCGGCGCGCGTGTGGCCCTTGGCGAGGTGGGCCAGCACCGTGTCGGAGACCGACTCGGCGGCGGTGACGATGAAGGCGCAGCCGAGGTCGGCGAATTCACGAAGGCGGCCCCGGTGCCTGAGCAGATGCTCGACCTTCGCGGTGAAGTCGAACGTCACTGACGGGAGCTCTGCGTGGAGCGCGCGCGCGACGGCCAGCGCATGGCCCGGGCCGTTCAGGAAGTCTGGGTCGCCGAAGGTGATGTGCGACGCCCCCGCCTCGACCTGCTGGCGGATGTCCGCGAGCACGACGTGCCGCGGCACGACGAAGAAGCGCCCGCCGTAGACGGGCGGGATCGGGCAGTGCCGGCAGAGATGCTTGCAGCCGCGGGTCGCCTCGACGGAGCCCGCGAGCTCGAGCCTGCCGTCCTTGTCGAGGTGCGCGTACTTCTTCAGCGACGGGAGCTGCGTCCGGCTCGGCACGGGGAAGTCGAGCTTCGCGAGGATGGGGCGGGGAGCAGGGGGCAGGCCCCTCTGCTCGGAACGACACTCGCCCGGGGCCCGCCCCCTGCCCCCCGCATCACCGCGCGCGCGCTCGAGGTTCCGTGCGAGCTCGACGAGGGCTTCATCGGCTTCGCCGCCCAGGACGGAGTCGGCGACGCGGGACAGGAGATACTCGGCGTTGAGGGTCGCGTAGAGGCCGTAGAACGCGATGTGGCAAGTGGGGTTCACGGCCCGCGCGCGCTCGGCGACGGCGACGCCGAGGCGGAGCGCCGTGTGCATCGGGACGGAGACCGCGACGAGGCGCGCCCGGCGCACCTTCTCGGAATCGAACGGCTCGACGGAGACGTCCAGGAGGGCGGGGCGGTATCCCCGGCGCTCGAGGAACGCGGCAGGCCAGGCGACGGCCAGCGGCTGGTGGCCGAGCTCGTAACAGGCGACGAGGAGGATCCCCCCCGGCTCTTTCACGCGCTCAGTGTACGCCTCGGTGGTACTTTGTGGGGCGCAGGCAAACCCCACGAGGAGGACTCGTCACATGCCCGTCAAGATCACCGCTCGGCCGAACGGTCCGTACCTGGTCGAGGGGGATGTCGAGCTGTACGACCCGACCGGCGCGAAAGTGGACACGACCGGGAAGCCGAGGGTCGCGCTGTGCCGGTGCGGCCACTCGAGCTCGAAGCCGATGTGCGACGGGACCCACAGCAAGGTCGGCTTCCAGGCGTCGGAGCCCGCGAAGAAGTAGGTGGAGACGTAGCCGCTACTGCGGCCGGGAGTCCGGCTCGACGTCGGTGAGCAGGACCCAATCATCGGGCGGGTCCGGCTGGGGCCGGGTGCCGGCTTGAGAGACAACCGTGCGCCCTCGACTCGGGGAGAACCACTCCCACATTCCCGGCGTCGGGCCAGCGTCCTGCGCCTCGCCCATCTCGGGACCGGTGACGCCGGACTCGGCGCGCTCGGTCTTGCGCTGACGCTTCGCTTCCTGCTTGGCCCGCTGCTGGTCGGCCTTGCGCCGGCGCTCGAAGCCGTAATAGCCGCTGCGGCTCAACGATCACCCATGCGCACATCCTACTAAAAGACGGGGCGCTTTGCGCTACGTCGCTCGGCGGCTGCTCCTCTTCGTCCCGACGCTCGTCGGCGCGTCCATCCTGATCTTCGTGCTGCTGCGGCTCGTGCCCGGCGACATCGCCGAGATCCTCGTCTACCAGACCGGCAGCGAGGCGAGCGCCATTCAGCAGAAGCAGATCAGACAGATCCGCGCTGAGCTCGGCCTCGAGCGGCCGGTCGTCGTGCAGTACCTGGACTGGCTCGGCGGGGCGCTGCGCGGGGACTTCGGTCGGTCGTACATGCAGAAGCGCCCCGTCGCCGACATCCTCCGGGAGCGCGTACCGCGCTCGCTCGAGCTGGCGCTCCTGACGATCCTGATCGCGCTGGTGTGGGCGGTTCCGCTCGGCGTCGTCTCCGCGGTGCGGCAGAACACGTGGGCCGACTACCTCGTGCGCGTCCTGTCGATCAGCGGGCTCAGCCTGCCGATCTTCTTCACCGGCGTCCTCGTCCTCTACCTGCTCGTCCGGCTCTTCGGATGGCTCCCGCCCCTCGAGTTCGTGTCGTTCACGGTGAGCCCCCTCGAGAACCTGAAGCGGCTCATCTGGCCGGCGCTCGTGCAGGCGTACTACATCAGCGCGCCGATCACGCGACTCACGCGCTCGCAGGGGATGATCCGGATCAGCACCGAGGCTTTGCTCGCGAGCCGCCTCCGGATCCAGCGGCCCATGACGAGCGGGACCACGAGGGGGTACTTCCGACGGTACGCCGCCAGCACCGCCTGCTCGAGATCGGGCCGATCGTCCACCCACTCCGCCCGCCCTTCGAACGACGGGCCGTCGGGCGCGCCGAGCGCGACGCGGACGCGCCCCGTGGCCTTGATGCGGCGCGCCTTGAGGCTCGCCCTGAGCGTCGTGAAGTAGAGGGCGCCGTCCATGACCATGAACCAGGTCGGGACCGTCCCGGACCGGCCCGACGTCGAGACGGTCGTCAGGTACATCCGCTTCGCGGTCTGAAGGGCGCGCGCGAGGTTCCCCGCGGCGTCTACCACCGCGTGTCCCGGACCCCGAGCCAGTACCCGAGGTGGTTCACGAGGATGTGGCCGCAGAAGCTCAGCAGGAGGATCGTCACGACGTCGGCCCACGCGAGCGCCACGCGCGCGACGACCAGGACGAGCGCGCCGAGGACGAAGTCGAGCTGGTCGAACGGGATCCACGGGCGCCCGGGCTCCACGCCGAGCCGCCGCTTGAAGAAGCTCTTCGCGCTGTCGCCCGCCATCGCGCCCGCGCCGAAGAGCACGCCGAGCAGCGGCCAGTCCTCGTACGTGACGATCGACCCCGTCCACGCGACGAGCCACTGGACGAGCGTGGTCAGAGTCGCCGCGACCACGCCCAGCACGAACCCCAGCACCGTCTTGTGGGTGCCGAGCCAGCGCCGGCTGATGGGACGGTTCCAGCCCTTCCAGTACCGGACGAACGGCGGCGCCATGTTGGCGACGTACGCGGGCGCCATGAAGTAGGCGAGCTGCAGGATGCGAAAGCCCACTAGGCGGCCGCCGCCCACTCGCGCCACAGCGCGAGGAGGAGCGCGATGGCGATGGGTCCGAGGAAGATCCCGACGGCACCGAACGCGGTGATGCCGCCGAGGACGCCGAAGAAGCCGAGCAGGAACGGCACGCGGACGGCGCCCCGCAGGAACCACGAGCGAATGATGTTGTCGACCATGCTGACCGCGACCACACCCCACGCCAGCAGCAGCCCGCCGGCCGTCAGTCGGCCGTCGAGCAGGAGCCAGACGCTCGCGGAGACGTAGACGAGCGCCGCGCCGGCGGGCGTGAGCGCGAGGAGCGCGGTGAGGGCGCCGAGGAGCACGGGCGCGCGAAGGCCGGCCGCCCAGTAGCCGAGCATCGCGAGGAGGCCCTGCGACAGCGCGGTGAAGAGCGTGCCGTACATGACCGCGCGGATGGTCTCGCCGAGCGGCTGGAACATCACGGCGAATCGCTCGCCGCCGAGCCCCTGGAGCGCGCGCTGGATCTGCGGGACGAGGACCGGGCCGTCGCGGTACAGGAAGAAGAGCGTGAACAGCGCCAGGACCGCGTCGAGCGCGTTCCGGCCGACGTTGCCGGCCGCGGTCGCGACCGCCGCGGCCCAGCCGCCGGCGTTGGCGAGGATCCATCGCTCGAGCGCCGACGGATCCGCGAGCGCGCGCACGAGCCGGTCGGCGAGCCGCGGACCGAACCAGGGGAGCTCCCCGAGGGCCGCGGAGAACCACGCCGGCAGGGTCAGGGCCGAGAGCCGGAAGTCCGCGAACGTCCGGCCGGCCTCGGCGGCGAGGGCGAGCGACAGGAGCCCGGCCGGGATCACCACGAGGAGGACGACGAGCGTCGTCATGAGCGCGGCGGCGAGCCAGGCGCGCCCGCCGAGACCGCGGCGGACGCGCTCGTAAGGGCGCCACGTCGCGAAGGCGAGGATCGCGGCCCAGGCGAGGGGGACGAGGAACGGGCTCAGCACCATGAGCGCGGCGCCGACGATGAGGGCGTAGCCGGCGAGCTGGACCCAGCGCTGGATCGGCGCGCTCTCGCCCATCATCACGGGCGATAGTAAGCCATAATGTCCGAGGGATGGGGTTCCTCTTCCGCGTTCTCGTCAACGCGTTCGCGATTTACCTCGTCGCCGAGATCGTTCCCGGGATCACGGTCGCGAGCGTGCCGGCCGCGCTCGGCGCCGGCCTCGTCCTCGGGCTGATCAACGCGGTCGTGCGCCCCATCCTCGTCGTGCTCACCCTGCCGGTCACGCTGCTGACCCTCGGCCTGTTCCTCCTCGTCCTCAACGCGTTCTGCCTCTGGCTCACGTCGCTGCTCGTGACGGGTTTCGAAGTCCACGGCTTCTGGGCGGCGATGTTCGGCTCGCTCCTCGTCAGCATCGTCAGCTGGACGCTGAGCGTCTTCGTCAGTGACCGGGGCCGCATCGTCGTGATCACTCGCGTCGGCCGGTCGGCTCCTCCAGCCGGGCCTCTCCGGCTCCCCTGAGCGGTTGATCAGGACCGGGCCATCCGGAGTGGTAAGAAGCTAGCAGCCTGAGCCTTTCCAGCGCGTCGGCCCGGACCGGGAAAGCCTTGCGATACGGCACGTTCGGCTGAACTTCCGGCTTTGGTATCCCCTTTGCCTAGACCTTCTGGCAGGAGGTTCTAAGGCGATGATCAGCACAGTGGTTCGATCCCTTTCGCGAGTCCCGATCCCGCTCCGGAGCCTCGCCGTCTGCGTGGCGTGCGAGGAGTGCTTCGAGCTCGGGGAGGCGACGTGCCCGTCGTGCGGCAGTGACGAGTACGTACCGCTCCTGCACCTGCTCGAGGGGCGGATCCTCAACCTGACCGGGCGAAACTAGTGCCGACCCGGCGGAGCGTGGTCGCCGTCGCGGCCCTCTGGCTCGGGGCGGTGCTGGCAGCGCCGGCGTGGGCCGGCCAGCCGGCCGAGCAGCTCTTCACGAGCATCGACCGGGTGATGAAGGTTCTGAACGACCCCGAGCTCAAGCGGCCCGCGAAGGCGCAGGAGCGGCGCGCGGCGATCCGACGTCTCGCCGGCGACATGTTCGACTTCGAGGAGTTCGCGCGCCGCAGCCTTGGGCGTCACTGGGAGGCGCGCACGGCGACCGAGCGTGAGGAGTTCGTCCGGCTCTTCCGTGACCTCATCGAGCGCGTGTTCACCGGCAAGCTCGATCTCTACAACGGCGAGAAGGTCGTCGTCGTCAGCGACGCCATCGACGGCGTTCGCGGCGACGAGGCCACCGTGAAGACGCAGGTCGGCGCCAGCCAGGGAGCGATTCCCGTGGACTTTTGGATGGTCCACCGCGGCGACAGCTGGCGCGCGTGCGACATCGTGATCGGCGGCGTGAGTCTCGTGCGGAACTACCGCGCCCAGTTCGACAAGGTCATCAAGCGCACCTCCTACCAGCAACTGGTGAAGCAGGTCCGAGAAAAGTAGTAGAATCCCTGCCGTGTGGCAGGGAAGCGTCGTCTCGCTCCACATCGCCCCCAAAGCATCCGCGCCGATGGAGTCCATGGAATCCGTGCAGGCGGTGCCGGGGCGCGGCCTCGCGGGTGACCGCTATTTCCTCGAGACCGGCACGTACTCGCCGCACCCGAGCCACGGCGGCCGTGAGGTGACGCTGATCGAGACGGAGGCGGTCGCGGCGCTCTTCGACGGGGTGCAGAACGCCGAAGGGGGCCGGCTCGGCATCAAGCTCTCCCCGGCGGAGGCCCGCCGCAACATCGCGACGTCCGGCGTGCCGCTCAACCACCTGGTCGGTCATGAGTTCTGGGTGGGTCCGGTGCTCCTGGTCGGCACGCGACTCTGCGAGCCCTGCAAGCACCTCGAGAAGCTCACGCAGCAGGGGGTCCTGGCCGGCCTCATCCACCGCGGCGGGCTGCGCGCGCGAGTTCTCACCGAAGGCGTCATCCGTGTGGGGGATTCGGTCCGCCCGAAGCGCTAGAAGAAGCGGGGAACGAGGAGCGCACCGGGTTTCCCGGGGCGCTTCCGAGCGTTGGGGGGTGCGGGGGGCCATGTCGGGGCCCCCCACGTGGACTAAGACGCGCGGTAGCTGATCCGGTAGATCGTGTCGTCCGTCGAAAGGTACAGCGCCCCGTCGGCGCCCATCTGGAGTCCCACCGGCCGCCCCCGCACGCTCCCGCCCTCCCGCCATCCCGTCGCGAAGTCTTCCACGGGGCCGCTCGGCCGGCCGCCCTTGAACGGCACGCGCACGACCTTGTAGCCCGTCGGCACCGAGCGGTTCCACGAGCCGTGGTAGGCGACGAAGAGGCTCCCTCGGTACGCGGGGGGGAACTCCGCGCCCGTGTAGAACGCGAGGCCGAGGGGCGCCGAGTGCCCCTGGATCTCGATCGTCGGGAGCGTCATCCGCCCGCAGCGCTCGGCGCTTCCGTTCGCGCCGCGGTCGACGACGGCCCGGCCGCCGACCGCGAAGCAGTCGGGCCAGCCGTAAAAGGCGCCGTCCTTGACCTCCGTGATGTAGTCCGGGGGCAGGTCGTCGCCGCGCCAGTCGCGCTCGTTGACCGTCGCCCAGAGCTCGCCGGTCTCTGGGTGGAAGGCGAGGCCAACCGCGTTCCTGAGGCCCGTCGCGAAGCGCGCTTCGCCCGAGCCGTCGGCGTTGTAGCGCGTGATCGCCGCGCGGCGGGGGTCGCGCTCCGTGCAGACGTTGCACGACGAGCCCACGGAGACGTAGAGCCGCCCGTCCCGGCCGAAGGCGATCGTGCGCGTCCAGTGACCGCCGCCCGGCGGGAGGTTCGGCACGACGATCGTCGGGTCGGTCGCCTTGAGCGTCGCCGGGTCGTAGCGGAAGCGCCTCACGCGACCCGTCTCGGCGACGTAGAGCTGGCCGTCCTTGAACGCGAGCCCGTGGGGGAGCTCGAGACCCTCGGCGACCGTGACGACCGTGTCGGCACGGCCGTCGCGGTTCCGGTCGGGCAGCGCGACGACGCGGCCCCGGCCCGGGGTCGACACGAGCAGCGTGCCCGTGGGATCGATCGTCATGAACCGGGTCGGGCCGAAGCCCGACGCGAACTCCTCGATCCGGAAGCCCGACGGGAGCGTCAGACGCGACTCCGGCGCGGCTCGGGCGCCGCCCGCGACGAGGAGCGCGGCGAGGAGGGCGGCGGTTAGCGCCCTTGCCATCGCGGCTTGCGCTTCTCGAGGAAGGCGCGGACGCCCTCCTGGAAGTCTTGGCTCAGGTAGCAGGAGAGGATGAGGTCCTCGAGGCTCCCGGGGGACTGGGCGGCGAGCAGGCGTCGCGTCGCTTCCTTGGCGGCGGCCAGCGTGAGCGGCGCGTGCTGGGCGATCTCGCCGGCGAGCCCGAGGGTCCGCGCGGCGAGCGCCTCGGCCGGATGAACCTCGTCCACGAGCCCGATCGCCTTCGCCTCCGCGGCGCCCACCAGGCGCGCCGTGAGGACGAGCTCGCGCGCGCGGACCGGGCCCACCGTGGCGACGAGGAGCGCCAGGCTCGTCGGCGCGACGAAGTTGCCGAGCGTCCGCGCCACGGGCGCTCCGAAGCGCGCGTGGGGTGCGGCCAGGCGCAGGTCGCACGCGAGCGCCATGAACATGCCGCCTCCGACCGCGTCGCCCTGGACCATCGCGATCGTCGGCTTGGTCAGCGCGGCGATCCCAGAGAGTACGCGGCTGAGGCGCGCCTCGTACCCGAGCGCGTCCTCGCGGGTCTTGAAGGTGAGGAATTGGCGGATGTCGGTGCCGCTCGCGAACGCCCGGTCGCCCGCGCCCCGAAGCACGACGACGCGCACGCCGGGGTCGCGGTCGAGGCGCTCGCAGGTGTCGTGGAGCGCCTCGTACATCTCGAAGGTCATCGCGTTGCGCGCCTCCGGCCGGTTGATGGTGACGACGGCGACCGCGCCGTCCTGCTCGAGGAGGAGGAGGTCGGTCATCCCCGCCGGCACGCGGCCCCCCCGGCCGCGCCCGGAGCCTGGCGGCGCTCGCCCATGGCGCGAAGCTTACCCCTCCGGCCCGGGGCCGAACAAGGGTTGCCGGGCCGCCGGCGTGGATCTTTCGTTGACTTACCTTCGAAGGTGCCGTTACATTCCTTCGTAATGCGACTCCGTCGTCTGCGATTCCGCCGCTGACGGTGGACGCCACGTCGCTGGTCGAGACCGACCGCGCCGACGCTCCCACTGCTCTCCTCTCCAGGCTCCGAGTCCTCGCCACGGTCCCGATCGAGACGTTACCGAAGCGCGCGCGCCGCGCGCGCTCGAACGAGGGAGGCGAATGCTCCACTTCACGATAGACGGCTTCCAGGGGTTCCGCTCGCGCTTCGACCACGTCCCGCTGATCCAGGAGGTGCTCGAGGAGGTCCCGACCCAGCTCGGGCTCAAGCCCGTGATGCCGGCGTTCGTCCTCCCCTACTACAACGGGGTCGTGCCGGAGGACTGCGGGGTCAGCGCGTTCGTCTTCCTGGCGGGCGGCCACTTCACGCTCCACACCTTCTCGTTCCGCGAGGCGTACTTCGCCGACCTCGTGGCGCCGGTGTCCTTCGACGCCGGGCGCCTCCGGAGCATCCTGGAGGCGGTCTTCCCGTGCGCGATCACGGCGGTCCAGACGGTGGACCGCCAGGACCTCAAGGACACCGAGCCCGATATGGACGCGGACTTCGGCCCCCACCTCTTCCTCAACGTCGACGCCTACCAGGGGCCGCAGAGCATGGACACGCTCTTCGCGCTCTTCGACCGGCTGCCACGCTCGATCGGCATGACGCCGATCATGCGCCCCTACGTCATCCGCGACCGCGCCGCCGACGGGCGCCCGGTCCTCTCCGCCATGACGATGATCGCGGAGAGCCACGTGAGCCTCCACGTCTTCCCGGACGAGGAGCGCGCGTACTTCGACATCTTCTCGTGCCGCTTCTTCGACCGTGACCGCGTCGTCCCCCAGCTCAAGGCGTGCTTCCCGGGCGGGACTGTCCAGGAGGCGCTGATCGCCCGAGGGAGTCGGTATCGTTTCCTGCGCACCGAGCGCGAGCGCGAGCACGCAAAGTCGCGCGCGTGGCTCCACCCGGAGGGATGACCCCCATGTCCCAACGCGCCAGCTACGACGATCCGCGCCTCGTCCGCGAGCCGATGGCCGTGGTCGAGGGCGGCCAGAGCCCGTCCGTCCTCGCCCTCCTCACGCGGATGCGCGCCTCGGCCTTCCAGGGGCGGCAGCTCGGTGAGGCCTTCGAGACGTGGAAGCGCATGATCGAGGGCCCGAGCCTCATCTGCCTGGGCTACGCCGCGTCCTTGTCGAGCGCGGGGCTCTGGCCGCTCGTGACGTGGCTCCTGGACCGCGGGTACGTCGACGTGCTCGCCTCGACCTCGGCCAACATCACCGAGGACCTCCTCGAGCAGATGGACGGCAACCGCCTCTACCGCGTCAGCGCCGACGACGTCGACGACGTCGATTTATGGAGGGCGGGATACTATCGCTTCTACGACCACGTCGTCTCCAAGAAGCGGTACGACGAGCTCGAGACCCGCCTGCTGCGCGGCTTCATCGACGATCTGGCCGAGCGCTGGCGGAAGCCGGCGATCCCGACGATGCGACTCCTCCATGAGCTCGGCCTCTGGCTCGCGGAGAAGGGCTTCCGCCGCTCCATCCTCGCGACGGCCGCGCGCTGCCAGGTCCCCGTGTTCTGCTGCGGGCTGCCCGACGGGCCGATCGGCGAGGCGTACGACAAGGCCGCCCGCGCCGAGCAGGCGCCGATCGTCGACTTCTTCCGAGACTACAAGATCGCGACGGACGTCATGGACGCGGCGATCACCGGCGGCCGCGGGACCTCCGTGATCTTCCTCGGGGGCGGCGTGCCCAAGGACTTCCTCCAGATCACGGCGACGAGCGTCTCGTCGCGACACGGCAACGCGGAGGCCAAGCCCCACGTCGCCGCGATCCAGATCACCACCGACAACACCGTCTACGGCGGCCTGGGCGGCGCCGCGCTCGCCACCGAGTGCATCTCGTGGGGCAAGGAGGCCAAGGGCGGCCCGAACGTCATGTGCTTCGCGGACGTGACGATCGCGCTGCCCCTGATCTGCCAGGGGCTGCTCGAGCACTTCGGCCCGACGCATCGGCGGCGGGAGCCCCGTCCGCTGGCCCTCGGCGAGGTCTTCTAGCCGGTCGTTCGGTAAGCTGGGGGAGAGATGCGAAGCCCCCTCCGCCCCCTGCCCGCGGCGGTCGCGCGCTGGGCCATCACGGCGCGCCTGCTGCGCTGGCTCGACGCCCTCGTCGCCTGGCTCGTCGTGTGGACCGCCGCGGTCGTGGTCCTGCCGCACGCGTCCGCCGAGTCTCACCCCATCCTCGCGGCTCTTGCCGTGACCCTCGGGGCGCTCGCCCTCCCGCTCCGGGCACGCTGGCGGCCGGCGAGCGGCGTCGTCGGGCTCGTCGTGAGCGCACGCCTCGCCCCCGGCGCCGAGGCGTGGTACGTGCGTCCGGGCGGAGCGGAGCGCGTCCTGGTGACGGCGCGTCACCGGACGCGCGTCGTGATCGCGCGCCTCGACGGGTCGGGCGCCGAGGGGCTCAGCGTCCGCCGCACGCGCGTGCTGCTCGTGCCCGCCGACGCCGCCTGATCAGCCGACGAGCTTCGACGCGAGCGTGGCGAGCTCCTTCGGGTCCAGGTCGGACACGAGGGCGTAGCCGAGATCGCCCGTGCGCCAGAGGACGACCGTGAACCCCCGCGCCGTCTGCCGGTAGGCGTCCACGCCGCCGATCCGCTCCCCGCCGCGCGCGGGCCACGGCAGCCCGTCGGCGCGGAACACGAAGAGCGAGATCGGGTGGAGGCGCCGCTGGTAGACGAGGACCGCCGCCTTGCGGTCCACGAACCAGCCGACCGCCCCGCCCTTCAGCGGGAACTCGACGTCGCCGCCGAAGGGAACGACGGGCGCGAAGTCGAGCCGGCCCGCGAACCAGGGCTTGACCTGATGGATGCCGCCGCTCTCGACCTCGAGCGGGTGCTCGCTCAGGAGCACCCGCAGGTGATCGTTGACGGCCTCGGCGACGAGCGCCTGGGCGCCGTCGCCCCGACCGGAAGCGGGAAGGCGCCCGGTCAGCCACGGCGCGGCGACGGCGAGCACGAGCGCGGCGGCGAGCGCCGGCGCCACGGCGCGGCGCCACCGGGGCCACCAGGGCGCGGGCGCCGCGCCGGGCGCCGGCCACTGCGCCGCGAGCCGGCGCTTGAGCGCGAGGGGCGCGGGATGCTGCGGCAGGCGGCGCTCGAGGAGCTCGCTCAGCGCGTGCTCGGCGGCGTCGTCGTGGGCGCACGCGGCGCACCGCTCGACGTGGGCCCGGACTTCGCGCGCGAGCTCCGGGGCGAGCTGCCCCCGGTGGTCGTCGAGCAAGTAGGTCCTGACGTCCTCGCAGTCCATTCCTCTATCTCGCGTAGTCCTTGAGCTGCCGGCGGAGCGCCAACCGCGCCCGCGCGAGCCGTGACTTCACGGTGCCCACCGCGCAGCCGACGACCTGGGCGACCTCGACCTCGGTGAGCCCCTCGAGGTCCAGCAAGATCACCGTGCGCGCCTCGTCCGACAGCGTCATCAGCGCCGCCTCGATCTCCCCGGCCACGATCTTCCTGAGCCGGTCGAGCTCCATGTCGTCGCGGAGCCAGTGGTCGTCGGCGACCCCTTGCGCCGCGGGGTCCACGGTGTCGAGCCCGCCGCTGACCGGATTGTTCCGCTCGCGCCGGTACGCGCTCAGGAACGTGTTGCGCAGGATCCTGAACAGCCACGCCTTGAGATTCGTCCCGGGCGTGAACCGCTCGGCCGCCTTGAGGGCCCGCGCGTACGTCTCCTGGACCAGGTCGTCGGCGTCGCTCGCGTTGCCCGTCAGGTAGCGCGCGAGGTTGTGCAGGCTGTCGACGTAGGCCAACGCCTCCCGCCCCAGCGCGGCGCCTGCGCCCGTCCCCGCTCCGCCCCCCATGCCGCTCAGATCGTACCAGGCCCTTCCTTCACCCGCTCCTAACGCGCGAACGACCGATTCGTTCCCGAGGCTTTCGTGGCGCCAGAGGGAACGACCCGACGCCCGGCGCGTTGGCATGGAGGGAGGCAGACATCGCATGAACGCACGGATCCTGATCGGAGGCGCTCTCTTGGCGGTGGGGGCGATCGTCGCCGGGGCGGCGGCGCCCGGCGCGGCGGGATCGACCCCGCAGGTCGCGATCGAGAATTTCCGCTTCACGCCGTCGACGCTGACGGTTCCGACGGGGACGACGGTCACGTGGGTCAATCACGACGCCGAGATTCACACGGTGACGTCGACGGCAGGGGCGTTCGCGTCACCGGCGCTGGAGACCGACGAGAAGTTCTCGTTCACGTTCAACGCGCCGGGCATCTACGCCTACTTCTGTGCCCTGCACCCCCAGATGAGGTCCACGGTCGTCGTGCAGTGAACCGAGACATCCGAAGGGAGATCGACATGGACATGGATCGTCGCGGCTTTCTCGAGTGCATGGCCTGGGTGGGGACCGGCGTGGTCTGGACTGCGGCGGGCGGCGTGCTCTCATCGCGGACGCTCGCCCAGGCCGCCGAGACGCCCGCCGGGGGTGACTTCGGCTTCGTCCAGATCAGCGACACCCACATCGGCTTCAAGGGCGAGGCGAACAAGGACGTGGCGGCAACGCTCGGCGAGGCAATCGCCCGGATCAACGCGCTGCCGACGCGGCCGGCCTTCGTCCTCCACACGGGCGATCTCACGCACGCCCAGAAGCCTGGCGCGTTCGACGCGGTCGCGGAGATGCTCAAGAGCGTGAAGACCGAGCGCGTGTTCTACGTGCCCGGCGAGAACGACGTCTTCCTCGACGGCGGCAAGGAATACCTCGCCCGCTACGGCAAGGGCACGGTCGGCGGCAAGGGCTGGCAGAGCTTCGACCACCGGGGCGTGCACTTCGTCGGCCTCGTCAACGTGGAGAGCTACAAGGCCAACGGTCTCGGAAGCCTGGGCGCCGAGCAGCTTGAGTGGCTCGAGGACGACGTGCGGAAGCTCTCGAGCAGCACCCCGGTCGTCGTCTTCACCCATGTGCCCCTCTGGGCCGTCTATGCCAAGTGGGGCTGGGCCACGGACGACAGCGAGCAGGCGCTCGGCTACCTCAAGCGGTTCGGCTCGGTCACGGTCCTCAACGGCCACATCCACCAGGTGCTGCAAAAGGTCGAAGGGAACGTGGCCTTCCACACCGCGATGTCCACGGCGTTCCCCCAGCCGGCGCCGGGCAGCGCGCCCTCGCCCGGCCCGTTGAAGGTGGGCGACGATCGCGTGCGGACGCTGCTCGGCCTGCGCGAGGTGAGGTACATCCAGGGAAGGGGCCCGCTCGCGGTCGTCGACTCGACGCTCGCGTGAGGTGCACGCCGAGCGCGATGAGGCTCGGGCCGCTCATCGCGCCTTCCAGGCCGCGAGGCACGCCGCGGCATCCGCCCCTCCGAGCTCGAGCAGGCGGGCGATCCCGCTCGTATCGAAGTCCAGCGGTCGCACGCGGAGCGGCGCCGACGGCGTGAGGACCTGCACGTCGACCGCCGGGTACTTGAGCCGCGCCAGCTCCGTGTCACGGCGGATCTGGTGAATCATCGCCATCTCGAACCCCTCTTCGAGCGCGCGCCGTAGCGTGGAGGGCCGGGCGCCCCCCTCGTCGGGCGCGTAGCTCATGACGACGATCGCGCGTCTCACCGACGGGTCGGCCTCGAGCGCCTCGAGAACGGGCGCCCGGCTGGTGAGTCCGCCGTCGACCAGGAGCGTGCCCTCGACGTCGACCGGGGGAAACGCGCCGGCGACCGCGCTCGCGGCCATGAGGGCGTCGACGCTCACCGTCCGGTTGTCGAAGCGCCGCGTCTCCCGCCGGACGAGATCGGACGTGGTGACGACTAGCCGGACGGACGAGGCGCGGATGCGGTCGAGGTCGACCGACGCGGCGATCAGCTCCCGCAGTGGCCGGGGGTCGAAGAGGGAGCCGGCGGCGTCGAGGGCCAGGAGTGTGAGCCAGCCCGGGAGGAGCCCGGCGAAGATGACGGACGCCCGAAGCGTGTAGACCTGCTCGCGCCTGAGCGAGCGCCACAGCGCTTCGAGTCGGTCGAGGCGCCCGTCGGCGAGCATCGCGGCGTTCAGCGCGCCGGCCGACGAGCCGGCCACGAGCCTCGGGGCGAGCCCACCTCGCACCAGCGTCGCGGCCACGCCCGCCTCCCAGGCGCCCTTCGCCCCGCCGCCCGACAGGACGAGGGTCGTCGGGGCGTCGAGGGCCGCCGAAGGCGCGCACGCCGCCGGGGCGAGGGGCGGGCGCGCGAGGGCCCCGATCGCGATCAAGACGAGCAGCGCGTTCGTGCGGGAGCGGCGTGGGTGTCTCATCGAGGCCTCCCTCGATCGACCGACCGGTGTCGTGTCGGGCGATCGCGCGTCACGTGACGCGCGCAAAATCGATGAAGCCACGCTCCACGTCCGTGCGCACGAGCTCGACCCGCACCCGGTCGGCGACGTCGAGCCCCTCGACGCCCCGCACGACCTTGCCTTCCACCGGCGGCTTGAGCACCCGCACCCAGGTTCCCTTGTCGCCCGCACCCGTGACGATCGCGTCGAACCGCTCGCCGATCCGGGAGGCGAGCAGCAGCGCCGCCGCCGACTTCCGCACCTGGCGCTCGACCTTGGCGGCGTTGTCCTCCGCCTCGGTGCAGTGGCGCGCCAGCGCGGCGAGCTCCGCGTCGGTGTACGGCGCCGGCTGCGTGGCGAGCGCCGCCTTGAGGAGGCGCTGGGTGATGAGGTCGGGGAATCGCCGGTTGGGCGCCGTCGCGTGCGTGTAGTCCCGCACGGCGAGCCCGAAGTGTCCGTGGGGCGCGCCGCCCGGCGGGTCGAGGACGTACTCGCCCGAGCCGAGGAGCTTCACCACCGAGAGCGAGAGATCGGGGAAGCGCGCGGGGTCCGCCCGGCGTCGCGCGGCGAGGAACGCCTCGAGCGCGCGCGCGTTCGGCGCCCCTGGGAGCCGCTCGCCGAGGTCCGCCGCAAGGGCGACGATGCGCTCCCAGCGCTCGGGGGCGCGGAGGACCCGCCGCAGCGCGGGGAAGCCGCGTGCCTCGAGGAACTTCGCGGTCACGCCGTTGGCGGCGATCATGAAGTCCTCGATCAGCTCCCGCGCGCGGTTCGCCTCGTCGGGTCGGAGATCGGTGAGCACGTCACCGTCGAACACCGCCCGGGGCTCGAGCGTCTCGAGGCTCAGCGCGCCGCGGTGATGGCGCAGCGCCTTCATCGCCTGCGCGACCCGATCCTGAAGCCGGAGCTGCGCGTCGAGGCCGGGGACCGCGGCGACGCGCGGCGGCGCCGGCGCCGCGCCGTCGAGCCACGCGGCGACGGCGTCGTAGGCGAGCTTGGCGTGGTTGACGACGCGCGCGCGATAGACGTCGCCGCCCGTCGCTGCGCCGTCCGCCCCGACCGTCATCTCGACGACCACCGCGAGCCGCTCCCCGCCCTCGCCGAGGGAGGTGAGGTCGGTCGACAGCTTCTCGGGGAGCATCGGAAAGACTTCGGCCGCCGTGTACACCGAGGTCGTGTTCGTCTGCGCGTGGCCGTCGATCGCGGAGCCCTTCCCCACGACCGCGTCCACGTCGGCGACCGCGACCAGGATCGTCACCGCGTCGCCGCCCGCCGGCTCGGCGACCGAGAGCTGGTCGAGATCCCGCGAGTCGTCGTTGTCGATGGAGGCCCAGAGGAGACCGCGAAGGTCCCGGATGGCGGGATCGCGGTCCTCGGCGGGCTTGGTGATCGCGCCCGTCTCGGCGAGGACGGTGGGCGAGAAGTCGGGCTCGAGCCCGCGCTCGCGCATCGCCCGCCGGGCGATCTCCCGGAGCTCGCCCCGATGGGGGCGCGTCGGCGCACTCACGCGCGTCGGGCGCCGGGCATCGCGCGCCGGCCGACGTCGCCCATGCGGCGATCGCGCCTCACGAGCGCCGCCGGGCGCCGGGACGGCGGACCGTCACCGCCGCCGGGCGTTCGGACCAGGACCGTGTCCCCCTTGCGGAGGACGTGCTGACGACGGTTGTCGTCATCAGCGGGATGACCTCGAGCGTGACCGCGTCGAAGGGGGCGGTCATCGCGTGGCCTCCCGCTCCCTGACGCGCGCGAAGCACCAGACGTCGCGTGGCGTGGGGCCCTGGCGCGGCATCACCACCCAGCGCCGCAGCACACCCTCGCGCGTCATGCCGACTTTCTCGAGCACGCGTTGCGAGGCCGGGTTTTCGAGGTCCACGACCGCCCACACCCGGTAGATCTCGCGCTCGGCGAGCGCCCACTCGACTACGGCGCGCGCCGCCTCGGTCATGAGGCCGCGACCCCAGTAGCGTCGGGCGAGGACGTAGCCGATCTCGGCGCGCGTCGCCACCGGCCGGAGGTCGATGATCCCCGCGACGTCTCCGCCCGCCGCGAGCGTGATCAGCCAGGGGAAGACCTGGCCCGTCTTCCAGCCCGCGACGCAGTACTCCTCGACGAACTTCCGCGTGACGTCAACGCTCGGGTGCACGCTCCAGGAGACGAAGCGCGCCACTTCCGGGTCCTGCGCATACGTCGAGAAGATCGCCGCGGCGTCCTCCATCACCGGTCGTCGCAGGCGCAGCCGATCGGTCTCGATGACCTCCGGCGGCTTCATGGCGCGATGTCGATCCCGAGCGAGTAGCTCGCCACCGCCGGAAGATTCGGCGCTTCGTGAATGCTTGTCAAGCGTCCCCGAACTTGGGAGGATGCGGTGCGTGAACGTGGAGCTGCCGTACGGCGAGACCACCCTGACCGCGACGCTGCCGTCGCGCACCCGCACGCTCTCCAACGTCGAGGCGACGACACTGGCACCCCTCGAGGATCTCGGGGCGGCCGTGAGGGCGGCCCTCGCGGCGCCGCGAGGGCTCCCGCGGATCGGGGAACTGGTGAGGCCGGGCGCAGGGGTCACGATCGCGTTCGACGACGCGACCGTCGCGTCCTACGGCCCGATCCGGTCCGTCGCGATCGAGGCGGTCCTCGAGGAGCTCGAGGCGGCGGGCGTGCCGCGCACGCGCGTGACGCTGATCTGCGCGAACGCGCTCCACCGGAAGCTTCGCCCGGCGGAGCTCGCGCGGATCCTCGGCGAGGACCTCGTCCGCGAGTTCGGGCCGCGCCTCGTGTGCCACGACGCCGAGGACCAGGAGGCGATCGTCGACCTCGGGCGGACGCCGGAGCACGGCTACCCCGTCGAGGTCCACCGCCTCGTCGCCGAGTCGGACCTGACCGTGTACGTCAACGCCCGCTACAACCGCGGTTTCAACGGGGGCTGGAAGTCGGTCTGCGTCGGGCTCTCCACCTACGACTCCATCAAGGTCACGCACACGCCGGACGGGATGTCCATGTCGGTGCACGGCAACCGGATGCACGAGGTCCTCGACGAGATGGGCCGCCATCTGGAGCGCCGCGTGGGCCGCCGCGTGTTCAAGATCGACACGCTCCTCGCGGATCCGTGGCGCCCGGCGAAAGTCGTCGCCGGCAGCGTGGACGCGACGCGCCGAGAGCTGCTCGGCGACGTCGCCCGGATGTTCCCGGCGCGCCGCGGGCAGGCGGGGGAGCGGTTCGATGTGCTCGTCTACGGCGTGCCGGACACGAGCCCGTACGCGGTCTTCTCCCATGTGAACCCGATCCTCACCCTCGTCTCGTCCGGGCTCGGCTACCTCGGCGGGCTCGCGGAAGCGGCGGGTTCGCCGGGCTGCACCGTGATCATGGCGACGCCGGTCCCCGACCGCTGGGACCGCGCGACCCATCCCTCGTACCCGGAGGTCTGGGAGCGCGTCCTGCCGGTCACGCGCGATCCCTACGAGATCATGCGCCGCTTCGCCGACGACTTCGCGCGGCGCCCCGCGTACCTCGAGGCGTATCGTGCGCGCTTCGGCTTCCACCCCGTCCACGGGATCCTCGCCGTCTACCCGCTCAAGCGCCTGCAGCACGTCGGCCGGGTCATCGTCGCCGGCCCGCAAGATCCCGAGATCCCGCGCCACGTCGGCTTCGATACGGCGCCGAACGTCGAGGAGGCCGTTGCCCGGGCGGCGGCCCGTCACGGGCGGGACTGCGCGATCGCCTACGTCCGGCAACCGGTGCTCCCCCATCCGTCATGACCTCACAAAGGAGCCGCACGCGATGAACGAACTCAAGATCTGGATGAACGGCACGCTCGTCCCCCCGGCGGAGGCGGTGCTGCCCGTCAACAGCGCCGCCGTGTTCTACGGGACCAACGTCTTCGAGGGGCTCAGGGCGTACTGGAACGAGGCCGACGAGGAGCTCTACTGCTTTCGCCTGTAGGAGCACTTCACGCGGCTGCGCGAGTCGATGAAGATGATGCGCTTCGGCGTCCCGTACAGCGACGTCGACCTCTACGAGGCCGCGCGCGAAGTCCTCCGGGGGAACGCGATCCGCGAGGACGTCCACATGCACCTGGTCGCCTACGTCGTCGGCGTGGGGATGGACGCGACGTCGCCCACGGGTCTCTACATCAACCCCCGTCGGCGCGGTCGGATCTCGCCGGCGGGTCTCTCCTGCTGCGTCAGCTCGTGGACGCGCACCTCTGACAACGCGATCCCGATCCGGCTCAAGTGCGGCCCGAACTACCAGAACGGCCGCCTCGCCCTCCTGCAGGCGAAGGCCGACGGCTACGATGCGCCGATCCTCCTCAACGCGCAGGGACACGTCGCCGAGGGCACCGGCGCGACGTTCTTCATGGTCCGCAAGGGGAGGCTCGTCACGCCGCCGGTGACCGCCGACATCCTCGAGTCCATCACGCGGGCGACCCTCATCGAGGAGATCTGCCCGAACGTCCTCGGGCTCCCGGTGGTCGAGCGCGAGATCGACCGCACCGAGCTCTACGTCGCCGACGAGGCGTTCTTTTGCGGGAGCGGCTACGAGATCACACCGATCGTCTCGATCGATCGCTTCCCGCTCGGGGACGGCGAGGTCGGCGTGCTCACCCGGCGCATGCTCCGCGCCTACATGGACGTCGTCCGGGGCATCGACAAGCGCTACTCGGAGTGGCGCACGGCGACCTATCGGGGGGTGACGGTCTGAGCCACGGATCGAGCGCTCCGGGAGGGAGGACAGCCCCATGAGGCCCGGCTCCGCAGGGCTCACGGTCCTGAGCGTGATGGTCGTCGCCGCGATCGCCGCGCAGGTGACGGCGCAGACGCTGTACCGGTGGGTCGACGAGAACGGAGTCGTCCACTACTCGCAGTTCCCGCCGCCGGCCCCCACCGCGCCGCCTTCCCCGGCTCCCGAGGGGAAGCCCGCCGCGCCGCCCGAGGCGAAGCCTTCGCCGCCCGGAGCCAAGCCCTCACTGCCGCCCGAGGCGAAGCCGGCACCGGCAGGGGGGACGAAGCCCGCGCCGGCTCTCGAGGCCAAGCCCTCGCTACCACCAAAGCCGAAGCCGTCGCCCGCGGCGTCGCTCACTCCCGGGCACGAGCAGGCGATCCGCGAGCTGGTGCACATGGCAACGGGCTCCGACCTCACCGACGCCATGCTCCAGCAGATCGCCCAGGCTCTGGTCCCGGGCCTGAAGCCGGCGCTCGAGCGCCGGCTGCGCCGACCCGTCTCGCCCGCGGAGGAGCGGAAGCTGATCGACGTGGTCCGCCGGACGTTCGCCGGTGTCTTCCCCACCGCGCTGTTCGAGGATGAGCTGGTCTCCGCCTACGCGAAGCACTTCACCGAGGCCGACGCCAAAGAGCTGCTGCGCTTCTACCGGACGCCGATCGGCTCGAAGGCGATTCGGGTGGCCGCGGTCCTCACCGGGGAGGGCGCCGCGATCGGCCAGCGCCTCGCGCAGTCCCGCCAGGCCGAGTTCGCCCAGCGGCTCCGCGACGAGCTTGCCCGCGAGTTTTCGCCGTAGTCGCGTGGGCGGACCTCGCGCGATGCCGGCCTTCCTCCGCCGATGGGTCGCCCTCGATGGCCACGAGGCGGAGCTCCGTCAGGAGCTCTCGTTCATCCACCAGACCTACACCCGGAAGAGCCCGCACGTCATGGAGTCGGTGATGTACCGGGAGCATTTCCTCGGCTCCGAGTTCATCGGCCTCGTCGTCTACGCCGACGCAGGCCTCGGGACCACGGAGCGTCGGCAAGCGCTGGCCCGCCTCGACGAGGTCGCCGCGGCGCACGCGAGGTTCAGCACGCCGTCGCTTCGCGTCGAGCTGATCGCCGAGTTCGTGACGAGCCCGCACGCGACCCCGTACGGGGTCGCGGGGCTCTTGACGTGTCAGCCCGCCTTCGCGGCCGAAGTCGCCGGGCGCCTGAAGGGGCTCGTCGCGGAGCTCGTCGAGCGTCTGCGCCCGGCGCGGATGCTCGTGGGTGAGGTGGTCGACAAACCCGGGCAGTTCTTTGTCCTCGGCGACTCGAGCTACCCTGTCGATCTCGACCGGTATCTGCAATCCTCGCTCCACCGGCAACACCTGGTGGCCCTGGAGTCGCTGCTGGTCGCGCCCACCCGGTGGTTCGCCCTCGATCGGGTGTGGCGCTATGTCAAAGCCGGGGCGCGGGAGGGATGAGATGAAACTCTGCCAGTTCTACCTGCCGGGCAAGGGCACTCGCGTCGGTGTCGTCGACGGCGACCACGTGGTCGACATCACATCGGGTCGGGCCGGCGTGGGCTCGGTGCGGGAGCTGATCGAGACGTGTGAAACCGCCGAGCGGATCGAGCGCCGCGCGCGTCGGCTCCTCGCAGGCGCGCGGACACGCCTCGGGTGGCGGGAGCTCGACCGTGCGCCGTCTCCGCGGCGCGCGCATCTCCTGGCGCCCCTCGATCCCCCGGAGGTCTGGGGCGCCGGCATCACCTACCGACGGAGCATGCAGTACTACGAAGCGCACACGGACGAGGGCGGCCGCACGAAGGGAATCTACGATCACGTCTACGAGTCCGAGCGCCCGGAGCTGTTCTTCAAGGCGACCGCGTCGCGGACGGTGGGCCCGAACGGGGCGATCGGGATCCGCCGCGACTCGGCGCTGACGGCCGTGGAGCCGGAGCTGGCGGTCATCGTCGGGGGCCGGGGGCGGATCGTCGGCTACACGGTCGGTAACGACCTCTCCGCGTGGGACATCGAGCGCGCAAACCCGCTGTTCCTCCCGCAGTCGAAGATCTTCGCCGGGTGCTTCGCCATGGGGCCGGTCCTCGCCACGCCCCAAGAGGTCGGCGACCCCGGGAGCCTCGCGCTGACGTGCCGGATTCTGCGAGACGGCAGGCTCCGTTACGAGGGACGCGTCAACACGAAGGAGATGAAGCGCCCGTGTGCGGAGCTCGTCGAGTGGCTCGGCCGCTCCAACCCGGTGCCCGCGGGGACGGTGCTCTCGACGGGGACGGGCATCCTGGTCCCGGACGAGCACGCGCTCAGCGCGGGCGACGTCGTCGAGATCGAGCTGGAGCGGGTCGGCACGCTCCGCAACGTGGTCAGGCGACTGCCCTAGCCGATGGACCCGGACGCCCTCGCAAGGATCGGCGACGCGCTCGCGGCGCAGCCCGATCGCCAGCGCGCGCTCGAGCTGCTCCTCACCGAGGCGCGCCGGCTGACGCGAGCCGAGGCCGGGACGGTGTACCTCCGTGAGGGCGACCGTCTGCGCTTCGCGGCGGTGCAGAACGACGTCCTGGCGCGGCGCTTCGGCACGGACGAGGCGCGCCGCCGGCTCGCGGCCGAGCCGCTCGCGCTCGTGGAGCCGAGCGTCGCCAGCTACGTCGCGCTCACCCGCGGCGTCGTGAACCTCCCCGATGTGTACGAGATTCCACCCGAGCGGCCGTACGGGTTCGACCGTCATTTCGACGCCGTGCACAGCTATCGCACACGCTCGATGCTCGCGATGCCGCTGCGCGACGGCCGGGGCGAGGTGTTCGGCGCCATCCAGCTCATCAACGCGCTCGACCACGCCGGGACCGTCGTCGCCTTCGGTCGGGACAGCGAAGAGCTCGTCGCGGCGCTCCTGGCGCAGCTCGCGCGCGCGGTGTGAGCCGGCGCGGCGTCGTCGCCGCGGCGCCTGCTCGGTTACTCCGTCGCGAGGCGGTAGCCCACACCCGGCTCGGTCAGGAGATACCGGGGGCGGGCGGGCTCGGTCTCGAGCTTGTGGCGCAGGTGCGCCAGGTAGACGCGCACGTAGTGGGCCTGGTCGGTATGCGTCGGCCCCCAGACGTCACGGAGCAACTGCGCGTGCGTGACGACCTTGCCCGCGTGCCGGACGAGCGCCGCCAGGAGCTTGTACTCGATCGGTGTCAGGCGCACCTCCCGGTCACCGACGAACACCTGCCGCCGCAGGAGATCCATCCGCAGCGCCCCGACCTGGAACGTCGCGTCGTCGCCCTCGTGCGACGCGCCCGCGGTATGGCGGAGCGCGACGCGGATCCGCGCGAGGAGCTCGTCCGCGCCGAAGGGCTTGCTCACGTAGTCGTCGGCGCCGACGTCGAGGGCGGTCACCTTGTCGCGCTCCTGACCGCGAGCGGACAGCACGATGATCGGGACCGCGGTCCACTCTCGCAACCGGCGGATCACGTCGATACCGTCGATGTCCGGCAGCCCGAGGTCGACGATCACGACGTCCGGCTGGCGCGAGCCGACCTCCACCAGGCCGTCCGCGCCGGTCGTCGCCTCGAACAGCCGGTACCCCTGGCCCGTCAGCGTGGCTCGAAGAAAGCGCCGGATCTGCGGCTCGTCCTCGATGAGGACGACGACGGGGTCAGGCATCGGCGGGCACCGTGGCCGGTGGCTTTTCGGTCAGCGGCAACGTGAAAAGGAACGCGACGCCGCCCTCGGGCAGGTTCTGGGCCCAGATGCGCCCGCCGTGCGCCCTGACGATGCCCTGGCAGATCGCGAGGCCGAGCCCGGCGCCGCGGCCGCCGCCGGGCTGCCCGCGGTAGAACTTCTCGAAGACCTTGTCCTCCTCGCCCCGGGGCAACCCCGGGCCGCGGTCGGCGACCTCGACGGTGACGGAGCGGTCCGTCGCGGTCGCGATGATCCTGATCGGACTTTCGAGCGGCGTGTACTTGATCGCGTTGTCGAGGAGGTTGACCAGCACCTGCTCGATGAGCACGTCGTCGATCGCCACCAGCGGCAGATCCGGCGGGACGTGCGTCGTGACGCGCCGGTTCGCGAGCCGCTTGTCGAGGCGGCTCAGCGCCGCGCCGATCACCTCCTCGAGCGGATGCCATTCCTTGCGGAGCTGGAGCGCCCCGGACTCGAGCCGTGTCATCTCGAGCAGGTTCTGGACGAGACGGTTCAGCCGCTCGGCCTCCTCGCGAGCCGACTCCAGGAGCTCCTTCTGCGTCCGATCATCGAGTCGGGATCCCTTGTCCAGGATGGTGCTGACCGCGCCGGTGATCGTCGTGAGCGGTGTTCTGAGGTCGTGCGAGACCGAGCTGAGCAGGGAGTTCCGCAGGCGCTCGCTTTCGATCCGGATCTGGGCGTCCTGGGCCTCGGCGGCGAGGTTGGCCCGCTCGATGGCGAGCGCGGTCTGATTACCGAATGTCTCGAGCTGGTGGAGCTGCTCCGGAGTGTCCAGAGCGTGACGGTCGACTGGCCGGATGCCCAGCACCCCCACCGGTCCACGCGACGCGAGCAGCGGCAGGTAGAGCGCCGACGCTCCGGGCAGTGTCGCCGTGCCGAGGCCAGCCGGCTGCCGATGCTCGAAGACCCATCGACCAACGCCGAGGTCGTTGGCATCCATCTGGAACTGGCCATCGCTCCATGGGGCGAGGCGAACGACGGCATCGGGAAGGAGCACGACCACCTGACTGCGAAAGACCTCGGCGATGTGCCGCACGGCGATCGTTAAGAGCTCGTCCACGCCGCGCGTGCTCGCCAGCTCCCGGCTCATCGCGTACAGGGCGGCGGTTCGCTGCTCACGATCGCGCGCGGCGAGCGCCTGGGCCCGGATGCGTGCGGTCAGGCCGCTGATCACGAACCCGACGATCAGCATGACGGCGAACGTGAAGATGTGCCGGACGTCGGAGACCGCGAAGGTGAAGTACGGGGGCACGAAGAAGAAGTCGAAAGCGGCGACGCTCAGGATGGAAGCCGCCAGCGACGGGCCGCGGCCGTGGCGCATCGCGACGACAACGATGCCGAGCAGGTACACCATGACGAGGTCGGCCAGCTCGAAGAGCGGGGACATGAGCCACGCCACGCCCGTCGTGAGGGCGACGATCGCCATGGCTTGGCCGTAGGCTGGCCAATCGATCGGAATCTCCCGTCGCCGGACGGGCGCGATCGGTGAGGCGTCCTCACGCTCGCCACTGATGACGTAGATGTCGATGTCGCCACTGCCCTGGACCAGCGCGTCCACGATCGAGCCGAGGAGGAGCCGCTTCCAAAGCTGGCGCGTCGGCTTACCGACGCTGATCTTGGTCACATTGCGGTCGCGCGCAAAGGCGAGGATCGCCTCGCTCATCTTCTCCCCGCTGAGGGTGACAGTCTCCGCGCCGAGCTGCTCGGCCAATCGGAGCGTCTGAACGACGCGGTCCCGGGCTTCTTGAGGCAGCCGCAAATGCGCAGGTGTCTCGACGTAGGCGGCGATCCATTGCGCGCCGAGCCCCTCCGCCATTCGCTTCGCCGCCCGGACGAGCCTGGCCGAGAGCGGGCTCGGGCTCACGCAGACGAGGAGCCGCTCGGCGGCGGGCCAGACCTTCTCGATCGCGTGCTCACGCATGTAGACGCGCATCTGGGCGTCCACTCGCTCTGCCGTGCGACGGAGCGCAAGCTCACGGAGAGCGATCAGATTGCCCTTGCGGAAGAAGTTCTGGAGGGCCTCCTGCGCCTGGTCGGGCATGTAGACCTTGCCCTCTTTGAAACGCTGCAGGAGATCGTCGGGAGGGAGGTCGATCAGCTCGACCTCGTCGGCCTGCTCGAGGACCGAGTCCGGCACCGTCTCTCGGACGACGACGCCGGTGATCTTGGCGACGATGTCGTTGAGGCTCTCGACGTGCTGGACGTTCACCGTCGTGTAGACGTTGATGCCAGCGTCGAGCAGCTCGCTCACGTCCTGCCACCGCTTGGCGTGACGCGAGCCGGGCGCGTTGGTGTGGGCCAGCTCGTCGACCAGGATCAGGGTCGGACGGCGCGCGAGCGCGCCGTCCAGGTCGAATTCGCGCAGGGTCGCCCCCCGATAGTCGACGACACGCGCGGGGAGCACCTCGAGCCCCTCCAGAAGCGCCTCGGTCTCCGCACGCCCGTGGGTCTCGACGTAGCCGACGACCACATCCACGCCATCGTCGCGCGCCTCGCGGGCGGCCTGGAGCATGGCGTACGTCTTGCCGACGCCCGCCGCGGCGCCGAAAAACACCTTCAGCTTGCCGCGGCGTTGTCGCGTTTCCTCTTCCTTGACGCGGGCGAGGAGGGCGTCAGGGTCGGGCCGTCCGGCGTTCACGGCCCCTAGTGTAGCTTGCGCCGTCGACCCTCGTCATAGCAGCCATCGCGCTACACCCCCCGCGCCCACGGACGCGCCGAGAGCGCGGCCCACCCGATCGCGGCCAGATATGGAAGGACCAGAGTCACGTACGCGAGCATCATGAGAGGTCTCTCCGTGTCCTCAAGGGCTCGGATCGGCGCGCCACGTGAGTCTCCTCGGCCAGTGGCACCACCGGGAGTTGCTGAGGCCGGTGATACGCATTCCACTCCTCCAGTTCGATCGCGACTCGATTATGTCGGACCCAAGTCGCCATCAGCCTGAAGATGGCGATCACCACGGCGATCTCGAGGACACCGCGCAGGCCTCCCGCCGGGACGAACGCTTCGACGAGGGCAAGCAATCCCAGCAGCAGCAGCCCGATCGCGTTCAGGAGCCACCATGCCGGCTTCGCGTCCCTCCGCTCGCACTTCATGGACGACCCTCCTCGTCGCAATTAGAGGGCCGGAGGGCGTTAAGCCGATGTCAAAGTCGGGGCCTTCAGCGTCAAAGAATGGTCAAGGCCGACAACGGTTGGGCCCGGGCGGGCGCGAGTCGCCTAGCGCGGCGCGCGCCGCCAGGGATTTTGGCACGCGCTTAACATGGGGAACTCCGATTTTGACGACTTCTTGACGTTGACTCGCCGTAGGCTCGTGAGTGGCGACAGAGACAGATGGGAGGAGACGCGATGGATCTCTTGTATCTGGGACTGAGCGTGCTGTTCTTCGGCCTCTCGTGGGCCCTCGTCAAGCTCTGCGAGCGTTTGTAGGAGACGTCTGATGCCAGTCTTGTACATCGTGGGCGGCGTCGTTTCGTTCGGTCTCTTGATCTACCTCGTGTTGGCGTTGCTCAAGCCGGAGCTCTTCTCATGACCGGCAACGGCGTGCTCCAACTCGTCGTGTATGTCGTTGTCCTCTTGGCGCTGGCCAAGCCGCTCGGCGCCTACATGGCGCGCGTCTACGAGGGCCGGCCGTTGGCTCTGGATCGCCTCCTCGGGTGGCTCGAGCGCCTCATCTATAAGTTATCCGGCGTTCGACCAGGAAACGAGATGGGCTGGAAGACCTATGCGGCGACGATGCTCCTCTTCAACCTCGCCGGGGTGCTGGTGGTGTATGCGCTCCAGCGCCTCCAGGGCCTGCTGCCGCTCAACCCCCAGCAGCTCGGCGCCGTCTCGCCAGATTCCTCGTTCAACACGGCCGTGAGCTTCGCGACCAACACCAACTGGCAGGGCTATGGCGGCGAGACGACGATGAGCTACCTGACCCAGATGGTCGGGCTCACCGTCCAGAACTTCGCCTCGGCGGCGTCGGGCATGGCCGTCCTGGTGGCGTTGATTCGGGGATTCGCGCGCCGCTCGGCGGAGACGATCGGCAATTTCTGGGTCGATCTGACGCGGACGACCCTCTACATTCTCCTGCCCCTCTCTTTCGTCTTCGCGCTGGTTCTCGTCTCCCAGGGGGTCGTCCAGACGTTCGGCCCGTACGCGAAGGCCACCGTGGTGCGGCCAACGAGCTATGACGAGCCGATCACGGACAAAGATGGCAAGCCCGTCCTCGACGAGAAGGGTCAGCCGAAAACCAAGAAGTCGACGCTGACCGAGCAGGTCATCGCCGTGGGGCCCGCGGCGTCGCAGATCGCGATCAAGCAGCTCGGAACAAACGGCGGCGGCTTCTTCAACGTCAACTCGGCACATCCGTTCGAGAACCCGACGCCGTTGTCGAACTTCCTCGAGCTGTTGGCGATCCTCATGATTCCCGCTGCGCTCTGCTACACCTTCGGCGTCATGGTCGGAGACACGCGACAGGGCTGGACCGTCCTCGCCGCGATGACCGTGATCTTCGTCGGCCTCCTCGCCGTGTGCGTGGTGGCCGAGCAGAACGGCGCCGTGTTCGTGAAGCAGGGCGTGGATCACACGGCCAGTGCGCTGCAGTCGGGCGGAAACATGGAGGGCAAGGAGGTGCGCTTCGGGATCGCGACCTCGGCTCTGTGGGCCACGGCGACCACGGCCGCCTCGAACGGGTCGGTGAACTCGATGCACGATTCCTACACCCCGCTCGGCGGACTGGTGCCCATGTGGATGATCCAGCTCGGCGAGGTCGTCTACGGCGGCGTCGGTTCCGGGCTCTACGGGATGCTGATGTTCGCGATCATCGCAGTCTTTGTCGCCGGGCTCATGGTCGGACGCACGCCGGAATACCTGGGCAAGAAGATCGAAGCGTACGAGATGAAGATGTCCTCCCTCGTCATCTTGATCACTCCGGCGCTGGTGCTGATCGGCACCTCGATCGGCGTCGTCACCGCGGCGGGGACGGCGGGGATCGCAAACCCGGGCATCCACGGCTTCAGCGAGATTCTCTACGCCTTCTCCTCGGCCTCCAATAACAACGGCAGCGCGTTCGCGGGCCTCAGCGTGAACACGCCCTTCTACAACACCGCGTTGGGGCTCTGCATTCTCTTCGGTCGCTACTGGCTCGCCATTCCCGTGCTCGCGATCGCCGGCTCGCTGGCGAAGAAGAAGATCGTCCCGGGCGGTGCGGGGACGCTGCCCACGCACACGCCGCTGTTCGTGGCGCTGTTGGTTGGTGTGGTGATTCTGGTCGGCGCGCTCACGTTCGTTCCGGCCCTCGCGCTGGGACCGATCGTCGAGCATCTCACGCTGATCGCCGCGAAGTGAGGGGGTGACGTCATGTCGAGCTCGGTGAAGACGCGTTCGCTGTTCGACCTGTCGATCGTGAGCCAGGCGGTCGTCGACTCCTTCCGCAAGCTCACGCCGCGCCGTCAGGTGCGGAATCCCGTCATGTTCGTCGTGTACGTGGGCTCCATCCTGACGACGCTCCTGTGGGTCCAGGCGCTCGTCGGCCGGGGCGAGGCACCCCCGTGGTTCATCTTCTGGGTGTCGGTCTGGCTCTGGTTCACGGTGCTCTTCGCCAACTTCGCCGAGGCGATGGCGGAAGGGCGTGGCAAGGCGCAGGCGGCGTCGCTGCGGAAGGCCCGGCGTGACCTCCAGGCCAAGCGGCTGGCCCGGCCGGAGCGC